>Ga0105048_10002057_pt1 | contig 32540 bp, 34 predicted proteins | sample MAT05_FD_78382 | JGI IMG/M metagenome (GOLD analysis project Ga0105048, IMG submission 78382) | Freshwater microbial communities from Lake Fryxell liftoff mats and glacier meltwater in Antarctica - MAT-05 | ecosystem: Environmental > Aquatic > Freshwater > Ice > Liftoff microbial mat | place... | reverse complement strand
TCAGTGTATTGGTGTTATAGCGAACTTTATTTTCCCTATCTATGATAAGGAGTCCTTTTATTCAGAAGATATTATGACCTCCGGTTAGTATTTTGAAAACAGTTTTTTTATCAACATAAATCATCCGAAAGGAAAGAAAAAAAAATAATTTAAAATTTACGCTTAAATTCGGGTTTCATTTTTCAAAGTATGGGAGAACAAGAATCGGAGATTAAATTTCTGGATGGACCACAAAGCAGATGGGAAGATTTAAAGGTTACATTTCGAACTGTATTTGATTTTATAAAAGGATATAGGGTACTCCATTTTGTTGGACCCTGTGTCACTGTCTTTGGCTCAGCCCGTTTTGATGAGCACCATCCGCACTATATAAAGGCACAGGAAATTGGAAGAGAAATTGCCAAACTCGGGTTTACCATCATGACAGGAGGAGGCCCCGGTATTATGGAAGCAGCAAATAGAGGAGCACGCGAAGTGAAGGGTAGAAGTGTAGGATGTAATATTGAATTGCCTTTTGAACAACATCCAAATCCATATCTGGATAAATGGGTGACAATCAAATATTTCTTTGTCAGAAAAACCCTTCTGATCAAATACTCATACGCATTTATTGTAATGCCCGGGGGGTTTGGAACCCTCGACGAATTATTTGAAGCACTGACCCTGATACAAACAAAAAAGATCAAAAATTTCCCGATCGTAATCTTTGATACGCAATTCCATAAAAACCTGATTGAATATATTGACGATATGAAACTTGGTGGAACTATTTCTCCCGAAGACCTTGATCTTATGTTGGTAACTGATAGCGTGGAAGATACAGTCAACCATATTAAGGGCAGTATCGTACTCTTCGGATTGCAATACGAAAAGAAATTCCAGCCTTTACAATGGTTGTTCGAAAACAGAAGTGACGAATTGTAGCATGCGTTACATTAAACTAAGGTGCCGATGAATTCCAATGAGAAAGTGTACGATTGTATGATAATTGGCGGTGGACTTGCAGGCTTGAGCTTATCCATTCTCTTGTCAAAAAAAGGGTTAACTGTTTTATTACTCGAAAAAAAATCATACCCTTATCATAAAGTTTGTGGCGAATATGTTTCTATGGAGAGCAAAGAATTTTTGATGTCTCTGGGTATTCCCATCGATGAAATGAATGTGCCTTTGATTAATACATTACAGCTCAGCGCGGTGAGCGGTAAGAGGCTTGAACAAACACTTGATATGGGTGGTTTCGGCATTAGCAGATATTTACTCGATCATTCCTTAGCCTCCATTGCAAAAGAATCTGGCGTAACCCTTCTGGAAAATGTGACCGTTCATAAATATGAGCGGGAGGGTGATTTGTTTACAGTGTTCGCAACAACAGGTGTATATAAAGGAAAGGTTTTATCTGCCTCTTTTGGAAAATTGTCACTCGGAAATTTTTATAGATCGTTAGTAAAGCATCAGAATTGGGTAGGCGTTAAATATCACGTAAAGTATACAGGCGCGGCCAATATGATATCCCTACATAATTTCAACGGTGGCTATTGCGGTATGTCGATGATCGAAAACAATACCTGGTGTCTTTGCTATCTTGTGAAAGCAAGCCAACTGAAAAGATATTCGAATCAAGTCTCCGTTTTGGAGAAGGAGGAACTATGTAAAAATCCATATCTAAAGGAAATCTTTGAAAATGCTGAATTTTTGTTTGATAAGCCTGTAACTATTTCAAATGTGACTTTTTCTGTGAAAAAGCCGGTCGATAATAACGTTTTTTATCTTGGCGATGCAGCAGGAACTATCGCCCCATTAAGTGGGAATGGTATGAGTAATGCCATGAGAGCTGCGAACTTATTATCGATATATATTGTAGACTTTATTGAGGGGAAATACAGTTTAACGCAAACCGCCAAAGCCTACGAAAGAGAATGGAAAAAGACCTTTAGTAAACGGATATCTGTGGGAAGATGGATACAGTACTTGTTTTGTAAAAGCACTATGACTACTTTTTTTATAGGACTTGTAAAAGCATTAAAGCCTCTTCGTTTGATGATTATTAAACAAACACATGGTGAGAAGTTTTAAGCCACAGACCTGTTTGCCTCAGACAATTTTCACAGATCAACCCTAGAATAAATTATAGGTAGGTGATATGTAAAATGTATTGGGGCGAGTCCTTCGCAAAACCTTAGGTCGGGCCTGTCTGAATGGCTCAGCCGGGCAGGCTAGTCACTCCATTCCGAAACTTGGGAACTCTCCCGCCAAAGCACCAGATTGTGGGCCTGTCTGAATGCCTCAGCCAGACAGGCTTTATGCTACTATCCCTCACGCTGTCGCCACTTTATGAAGAATATAGCACCGGTTTGTCAAATACATTTATCGGTGTTATTTATAAAATCTGTGGCAACCTCACATCTGCCAAAGCCTATAAGAGATTATACATATCTAGTATTTTTTTTGAATGCCTGTAAGGATTCAGAAAATCTTCCGTCCAAATGCGAACTATAAATTTTGGAATGCATTTAAAAACCTCCGTGCTCACTTTTCTGCTCTTTATTCTGATTAATCTGAACTTTTTATTATCATCTGCTCAGAGCAATCAGGTAAGTCGAAGAAAAACAACATTCAATCTTGAGAATGGAGTAGCTCTGCAAGGTTATGATCCGGTCGACTATTTTGATCAACAGAAATCCATCAAAGGAAACAAATCGTATATATTCAATTCCGAAAGAGTTCTTTATTATTTATCCATTGCGCTGAATCTTGAAAAATTCAAAATAAAGCTGCCCTCGTTTGAGCCTCAAAATGGTGGCGCCTATGCAATGGGTGATTCCAGTCATAAAGTAGAAGTAGACCCAGAGTCCTTTAAAATTGTCAATAAAAACTATATCTTTTCTATCATACTAATTTTATCAATGCTTTGAAAACCTGAAATGAAAAGGAAGTTGAGTATAAACAATAGGCAGACAATAACTGAAAGAAATTTATAAAGTAGCTATCGTAAGAATTAAACCATGAAAGCAAAACAACTCATTATCTGGGCACTTAAATTGGTAGCGGTTATCATCTTGATGCAAACGTTATTTTTTAAATTTACGGCGCATCCGCAGTCTGTTGCATTGTTTACAAAAATCGGTCTTGAACCTTACGGCAGAATTGGTATTGGTATCATGGAGCTGATTGCATCTATTCTCATCCTTATTCCACGGACAACAGGTTTTGGAGCACTTCTCGGAGTGGGACTTATGAGTGGTGCTTTAGTCTTTCACTTGACCTCCTTGGGGGTTGAGGTTGATGGCGACAGCCTTTTGTTCTATTATGCCATCGTTGTTTTTATTGCCTGTTTGCTCTTATTAATTATTTTTAGAAATGAGATATTATCTATACTCAGTTTAAAGAAAAGAAACAGAACTTTGCTCGCGATCTCAACATTACCATTGTCCATATTTCTCTCTAATTGTTCAAATGCACAAAAAATAAATTCAATGCCATCACCCAACAAGTACTTCTCAAAAGTAGACACCTCAAAACTTTCTGTAAACAATGACGATTGGAAACAGGTATTAGATCCAATGACCTATAGTGTAGCCCGCGAAAAAGCGACAGAGCGTGCCTTTACCGGAGAATATTGGAATCATGCTGAAGCAGGAACCTATCGTTGCAAAGCATGTGGTAACCTTTTATTCAAATCAGATGGTAAGTTTGAAAGCAGTTGCGGCTGGCCATCTTTCTTCGAGCCTGTCTCGCCTTCCAGTGTAACCTATAAAAAGGATAAGACCTATGGAATGGATCGGGAAGAAGTATTATGCGGCCGCTGTGATGCACATCTTGGTCATATATTCGATGATGGCCCTCCACCAACATATAAACGTTATTGCATCAATTCGGTTATTCTCGATTTCGAAACAAAATAAATAGTACTCATCATAAAAAAAATAATCATGAAATATAATATCTTGTCGGTTCTTGGCCTTTTTGTTTTCGCTATTAGTTGTGGCGCAAGAGAAGGTTCATTACAAAACGAAAGTGTATTTAAAGACATGTCTTCAAAAGGAAAAAATATGGAACATAAAGTAGATACCGCTACTGTTGGCGGAGGTTGCTTCTGGTGTACAGAGGCCCAATTAGAGCAATTAGATGGTGTGATAAGCGTCACCTCAGGGTATGCAGGTGGAGAGACAAAAAATCCCACGTACAAAGAGGTTTGTTCAGGTCAAAGCGGACATGCAGAAGTCATACAGTTGACATTCGATCCTGCTATCATTACCTATGATGAAATCCTTGCTGCTTTCTGGCAGGCGCACGATCCCACGCAGTTAAACAGGCAAGGAAATGATGTGGGCACGCAATATCGTTCTGTTATTTTTTATCATAATGTGGACCAAAAGAAAATTGCCGAAGGCTATGTCAAAAAACTGAATGACGAAAAAGCGTATGATCAGCCCGTGGTAACACAAGTAGCCCCACTCACAGTCTTTTATAAGGGAGAGGATTATCATCAGGATTATTACAATCAGAATTCTTCACAAGGTTATTGCCAGTTTGTGATTCAGCCGAAACTGGATAAGTTCAAAAAAGTATTCAAGGATAAATTAAAAAAATAAGTAATTTCGGTCCCACATTATGAAGAAAATATCAATCCTTATTGTGGCAATGGTAACGCTATTTCCGGCTATTGCTCAAAAAAAGAAAAACCCTTACCTGAGACAAACAACCTCAGAGTTGGGGGCTATGCTATCAACTAGTGGTAAGCTAAGTGCAGTCTCCCTTTCTGTTAACCAATACTGGGGTGTAGGGCGAAAAAAGCAATCATTCAAGATTGGTTTGGGTGGAAGGTTGACATCGGCTTTTGGGAGTAAAGACCTACTTTATATGACAGCTCCTGCAAAGCTTACGAGTGAAAAAACGGGGCCTGCTGTGTTTTTTGCTGATCAGGTTCCTTCCAATATTGATACGCTGAAAGTAGAGTCTACTCAGGTGAATGCAGTCAATCTTTATCTGGCTCTTCGTTATGATTTCAAGAGGAAATGGGGCGCAGAGTTTAATATTGATCTGGCAGGTTTTGGATTCGGTGGTTCTAAGTCGTCTGTGTTGACCTACGGAGAAAATAGCGATGCCACACGGATAACTACGGCGAAACCATCTCCACGAAATGCCCTATTGATCAGCGATAATGATATTGGCTCGCTCAGTTCTGAATTGTATCTCTCTTACTTATACAAAATGAATCTCAAATTAAAAGTGGGCGCTTCGTTTCTTTTTAATGAATATAGGGTCGATAATCCTGTTCTTTATACAACGCAAAGAGGCACGGTAGTAGGTACAGATCGGTACAGGAATAAATCTTTAACAGCCAGCATCGGCGCCAATTATATTTTCAAACATAAAATCAGAAAAGTTGAAACATCTACTCCTTAAATCGTTACTACTTGTATTGGTAAGTATGAATGCCTCAGCCCAGGTATGGACTAATCTTCAAAACCTCGAAGCGAATTTTAAAATAAAGAATGCAGGAATCACTGTGGACGGAAAATTTACTGATGTCTCCGCAACAGTCAGTGTGGATGAAAAGAATTTTGCAAACTCAACCTTTATCGGCGTAATCAAGACAAACTCTGTAAATACAGATAATAATTTGCGTGACAGGCATTTACGTGAAAAATCTGAATTCTTTAATGTGACCAAATTTCCTACTATCTCCATGAAAGCGGTGAAGGTAGGTTCTGCACAGGTTGGTGGTTCGTATAAGGTTGATTGGATTATTACCATGAAAGGAATCTCAAAGAAAGTAACCACCGAAGTTCTTGTCAATAGAAATGGGAATTCGTTATATATCCTTACGGTATTTCAGATCAACCGTCGTGATTGGGGAGTGGGTGATAAAGGTATCCTAATGAGTGATACCGTTGTCGTAAGTATCAGTGGAAACCTTCTAAGATAAACCCTATGATTACTCAACTCGCCAGCTCCGCAACCTTTAATCTCCGACAGTTACATCAAGTGATTTCGCAGACAGGTAGCCTTCAATATGCCTCTTCGATGTCAATATTATTTGGAAGTAGTATTGGGATGCATGTCCGTCATATTATCGAATTTTATCAATGTCTTTTACAAGGAAACAGCTCCGGGACGGTTAATTATGATGCACGAAAACGTGATCTGCGAATCGAGAATGATGTTGACCATGCAAGTGAAGCACTTCTTGATTGTGTTGAAACAATCAATGAACTCGACGGCAATGCAGATTTACTGCTGATCACTTCTGTCGATGGATCCGAAACACAATGTCATATACCAACCAACATTTTCAGAGAACTGACTTATCTTATTGAACATTCCATACATCATATGGCGATCATTAAAATGGCGTTCAACGAAAACTATTCTCAGATTGAAATTCCTGAAAATTTCGGAGTTGCCTATTCAACTATAAAACACAAACAGTGTGTGCACAGTAACGTATCTGCCTCTTAGTACTTCGTCGTTTATTCTCACTCATAACCGTGATGAGCATCATACACGAACGATTGCGACGCTTCCAGAAAAACGTATCGTTCATGGGAAGGAAATTGTTTTCCCGAAGGATGAACAGGGTGGTGGAACCTGGTTTGCTTCCGGTAAAAAATTCACAATATGCCTGTTGAATGGTGGATTTGAGAAGCATATTCGGAAACCTTCATATCGTCATAGCCGTGGGTTGGTAATCCCCGATTTTTTTAAATGGGAAAATATAGATCGTTTTATACATGAGTACGATTTTGAGGATCTTGAACCTTTTACCTTGATCATTCTTGAACATGCCAATCAACAAGTTCATGAGATTGTAAGCGATGAAATTCGAGTTACTTACACAATTATGGATGATAGCTTACCAGCTATATGGAGTTCCACTACCTTATATACAGATCATGATAGAGATAAACGAAGGATTTGGTTTGAGCAATGGAATCGTGAACATCCTACTGATTCACAAAAAGATATTATTGATTTTCATATGAGCCAACAAGATGAAGTGGCGAATGAAGGCATCAGAATCAACCGCGATTCGATCTTGTTTACAGTCAGTCTTACTTCAGTTTTGAAAGATGAGAGCAATAAGGTAAGTCTTTATTACGAAGATTTATTACAACATAAAAAGAAAATTATTGTTATCTAACCCAACACGTAAAGGGATTTTACAATACATCGGGGTTAAACATCACGAGTATTGGAGTTGGTGGCTATTGGTTATTCCAATTTGGCCTTTGTGGATTTGGTATGGGATAAAGTTGCGTTGCGCGACATGGTTTACTGCGGTAAATCCGGGTATGGAGGATAGTGGTTTTGTTGGGGAAAGCAAGATCAGAATATTGGATTCCATTCCGGATGAATACATACCGCTGACGTATTTTGTTCCCATGAAAACAAGTTTTGAGAATGTTGTTCAAGGAATGAAACACATCGGGCTGGAATTTCCTGTCATCTGCAAACCGGATATTGGAGGACGTGGACGAAAGGTGGAAATCATTCAAACATTTGAGCAATTGGAACAATATCATCATGATGTGAATGAAGATTATATGGTACAGGCTATTATTCCTTATGAACATGAATTAGGCATTTTTTATGTTCGGATTCCCTGCGAAAAGAAGGGGCGAATTACATCCATCGCAATAAAAGGTTTTCTACAAGTTATCGGCGATGGCGTGCAAACCATCAGAGAATTAATGACGAATGATTACAGAGCATCGTTACAAATTGATCGTCTCGAAAAGAGTCTTGATCTTGATAAAATTCCAGAAAAGGATGAAGTGGTTTTATTGGAGCCGATTGGAAATCATTGTCGCGGAACATCCTTTATCAATGGCAATCATTTGATTAATCAGAAATTGAATGAGGTCTTTGATACTGTGTCATCTCAAATTCCGGGTTTTTATTATGGTCGTTATGATCTTCGGGTAAAGAGCCTGAATGATCTGTATGATGGAAAAAATATACAGATCATGGAATTAAACGGCCTGACTGCTGATGCGGCGCATATTTTTGATCCTTCGTATCGCTTGCGTGATGCATACAAAACGCAGGTAAAGCAATGTAGATTATCATATTCGATTGCAAAACATAACCTGAAAAATGGGGTAGTTCCAACTCCTTTAAGAGAATTGATCAGTAAGACATGGAGTTATTTCAGAAATGGTTGAGGAATACTTGGAGCGCACAGCCTGTCTTGCTGAAGCCATTCACAAAGGCCCGACCCGAAGGGATTCGCCCAAAAGACTTTTCAGACTTAACTTAACACGTTCAATCTACCTCACCAATATCAAATCCCCTTTCTTATAGTATACTTTTCCTGTTGATAAACAAATATATTTTACATGATAAAAGTAAGTTCCCATTTCGGCATCAACTCCTTTGAAATGACCATTCCAGCTATCGAATAAATTTTGTGCTTTAAAAACTGCTTGTCCCCAACGATTGAAAATAAAAAATTCTTTCAGTTCAATTCCGGCAGCTCCTTTCAGTCCAAATTCATCATTACGACCATCCCCGTTTGGAGAAAACGCATTCGGAATAAAGACTTCATCACAACAAATTCGTTCAGGAATATACATATTCGTGAATGCAGTGCATCCATTGTTATCTGTTACAAGAACAACATAATTTCCTGTTTGAACTCCAATAAAGACAGGCGAATTCTGTGAGATATTCCCAGGTTGCAACAGGTAGGTCAATGCGCCTGTACCGCCAGTAGCATGAATAGTCACCTTATTCTGACTCCCTATTCCACACGAGTCATTCTGAATTTCTGGTGGAAGAATTTGTATTTTTTCCGGTGTCGAAATAAGGGCGAGCGTTGTGTTGGTGCAACCATTCGCATCACTCACTGTAATTGTATATTGAAAGGCACTCAGTCCGACAAAAAAACCATTGCCGTTTGATACATTTCCAGGAGAAAGACTATAGAGTTGAATAGGCGCAGTTCCTGTTGCAATCGCTTGGATCGTTCCGTCATTATTATCGGCGCAACGTATATCCTTGATTGTAACTGCTGTAAACACAGGAGCATTGATACTTTTTAATAGTGCCAGTGAACTCACCGTACAACCATTGGCATCTTTTACAATTACAATATATGTATTTGATGTCATGGACGCAAAGAAATTATTGGTTCCGAAAGATCCACCGATCGAATAGACTAAAGGTGATATGCCTCCATTCGCATCGACCGTAACCGTTCCATCATTATTAGGATTGCAACCCGGTTGATGAATGTCAATTGAATTTAAAACCAACAATGGCGGTTCAGAAATAGAAACCTGAACTGTATTGGAACAGCCATTTGCATCGGTTGCGTTGATGGTATATGTTCCTGAAGAAAGTCCGGTAAAAGATCCCGAGGTATTGCTATTTCCTCCAGGTAATAATTGATAATTTAGTGGTCCTGTTCCTCCGGAAAATAATACATTAATCTGTCCGCTATTGTTTCCATGACAAAGAATATCCTGAGGTATAACATTGACAAGACTGAGAATCGCTGGATTTAAGATATTAAAAACCGACATGATAGTGCATCCGTTGGCATCTGTACCTGTGACTGTGTAAATGCCTGCGTTCAAATTAGAAAATTGCCCTGTAGAATTAGTAACACCTGTAGGATTAAGTGAATAGAGCAATGCACCAGTTCCGCCAGTAGCCTGCGTTGAGATAGTTCCATTCTGTAAACCATTGCATGTAATATTGCTTGAAACGGTTGCATTCCAGACAAGAGGTGGGGAAGAAGAAATGGTAGCTGTCGCCGAAGCGCTACAACCGATGGCGTCTGTTAAACTAACCGTATAGGTTCCAGGAATTAGATTCAAAAAACTTCCGGTGCTGTTTGTAGTGCTGGGAGCTTGTAACGTAAACGTTGGAATTCCATTGCCATTAATGGCTGTCGCGTGTATGCTTCCATTACCCGAAGCAGCACAAAGGAGATTCGTGGATGTAAGGGAAAGGCCTATGGTAGAAACTGTCTTTGTAAAGGTTGAAGTGCCATTACAAGGACCACTTATTGTAAGTGTAACTGTGTATGTTCCGGGAGAAGAAAAACTATGAGTCGGATTCTGAACTCCTGTTCCGTTGCTTGAACCTGAGGCCGGATCGCCGAAATTCCAGACAAAATTATTCGGGCATAAGGTAGAGGTATTGGTAAATTGATATTGCATTGAAGTTGAAGTACAACCAAAGGTAAAGTTAGCAGCATTCGATGGCGCATTCTCAATCTTTACATCATCAAAAGCAATACCATCATAATTGTTACATGTAGTTCCTGCACCAAACGCAAACCTGAAACGTACAGAAGGAAGACCGCCCAATCCTGCAAGGCAATGTTTAGCTATTACCCAACCGTTGCTACCTCCTCCTCCCTGACATGAGCCGGAGGATGGTAATGCAGAGCCTGCCCATCCTGTTCGTGGAGAGGCTAGCGTTGTCAGATTAATGATATTCGGAGAGTTGAACCAGTTCTGGGTCATGCAATCTGTCGGATCTGCATCGCTTCCAACATTGATCCATGTGGAACCATTATCTGTTGAATATTGAAAGGTTGCGCCGTCGTAAATATTCTCGCAATCCCAAAAGATCTTAAACGAAATTATAGGATTTGGGAGAGTAGTAAAATCAAAACAAGGGCTCATCACATAAGATCGTTCGCCATTATTATAAAAAGAACCGCTTAACCCACCGGTTACCCAGCATTTACTCCCTCCACCAGCAGAGGTGATAAATGCTTTCGAAGGAGATCCCCAGGCCCAGTCATTACCGGTTCCGCCACTTGTCCAACTACCGGTGTTAGACTCAAAACCCTGATTATAAGGGAATGTACTGAGGGTAAGTGTACATTGCGCAAAACTTTTGTTGCATAAAAAGAACATCAATATAAATAGAAAACCAATTCGGGGCATATGGGGGAATGTCTTTGGGGAACACAAAAATAAGGTATGATTGAAGAGAATTGGTAATTAATAATGGAGAATGGAAAATTGATAATGGAATATTAATAATGGATAATGGAGAATTGATCTGCCATGGGATGAGACAATATGGTTCCGAAAGTTTTCAAGGGAATTGGAATTTATAATTGTTTGTTAGCAATCGGGATGATAATGAGTTCTATAACTCAAAGTATTTTTTGGTGATTTTTAAATCAGAACAAAGACACCGTCAAACTCTTACACTCCTATATTTATTTTTGTATGTACGGCAACAGTCCGTACATACGCTTCATCATATTTCGCAATAAATATCATGAAATCGCTAGAAAAATCTCGATTTGACACAACCAAGATTGTCAAAAGAACAAAAAGAGTTAGTTGAATATGCAGCAAATTTAGGAGGCTTTAGAACGCTGACAGAATTTGTATTATTTTCTGTTCAACAACAAGTTAGTACTATTATCGAAGAATACAACACTATTTTGGCATCGGGAAAGGATCAGGAAATATTTTTTGATGCAATTACAAATCCTCAAAAACCAAATGGCAAACTTAAAAAGCAGCCATGAATTTTAATAAAGTAGATGCGGCGAAATGAGTTACTTAACTGAACCCTTACACTCTTCTCTCAATAAGAAAGATTTCATTGTGACGAAAAGCTACTTGACGATTATTTACAAACTCGGGCAAAACAAGATATTAAACGAAGGCTTTCGGCTCGCTTTATTCTTACAGGCAACGGGAATAACGAAAAAGGATACTACACACTTTCGAGTACTTCCATTCGGAGGGAATTACGACCTGAAGCGGTTATAAGAAAACTACCGCCATCTTACAATCATTTACATGCAACATTAGTGGGGAGGTTGGCAATTGATATCTCTTTCAAAGAACAATGATTGGGCGAACTTATATTAACGGATGCTTTAAAAAGAAGTTACGACAATTCATTAAGTAGCATAGTTTCTATGGCTATTATTGTTGACCCTATTGATAATGAAACCGTCAAATTCTATATAAAGTATGGCTTTATTCTATTACCTGATAGCGGTAAAATGTGTATTGCAATGGAAACAATTTCAAAATTATTCTACTAATTAATATAGGCCGCAGCCAATAAATGGTTGCCAAAAGTCTGGGATTGAAATCTGAACATCAATTATAATCACATTCTTCCGTATTTCGTGTTTTACAGTTCTATTGTCGCTATCTGGAAAAAATGTAATTTCTGAATCCAAACTAATAACAACTTCACACTTGAGACCCGTAATCCGCATAGCTCATAACACATAACTCTTAATTCTCATTACCCGGAACCCATATTTCGAATCATTTCAGCTACTATCTTATCAATAGGGAGTGTGACCGCGTCTTCAGAAAATTGATTTATAGGTATCATTCGAAAAAGAACTTCTTCTTTTCCTTCTTCTGTAAAATCGAAAGGCTTACTCTTCAATTCAATGGCAGGCATACCATTCATTATTGGTTGAACTTTGTAATACACACTGATGATCTGGGAAAAATTATCGAACGCGGAAATTTGGAAAAAGTCTGTTGTATAGATATGATCTTTTACTTCAATGGCGAGATTAAGCTCTTCCATCCATTCACGAATAAGACAATCTCTGATACCTTCGCCAAACTCAAGTCCACCACCTGGAAATTTAGTAAACCGAAAATCTCCTATACGTTCGTCACTCACAAGGATCTCGTTGTTGTCATTAATCCAGATACCATACACTCTGATGTTGAACCGTTTCATGATAATGAAAGTAAGCGTTATTTATAAAATTTTCTGCTCAGCACCTTCTTAAGTTCTCTTACGATGATCATATGAGCCATGGCTTCTACCTGATTATAATCTGGAAGTTCCTTAAAACCTCTTTCAAGTTCCTCTTCGGGAAGATCAATACGGTATAGAACTGAGATCAGCGTTGATTGTGAATGCCTAAGTAAATGTTCGATCTGTTCGATAAGTTGATGATGTAATTCCTTATACGCGTTCGTAGATTCTCCGGAAAAAGAAATGCTAAGTCCAAACATAGCAAAGTCTTTTATAATCTGTTGTGCAGTATCATTTACCAGTTCGGCTTTCTCCAAAAATGATTGTAATTCAGCAGACGATCGTAATAAAGGATATTCCATACCGAACAAATATAAGCTGCCATAGATGCGATACAAAGAAAAAAAAGATGCTGAAATGTGAATTTAAAATGATCAAAAGCCAGATACTCACTCAAAACGACCAAATACTCATTAGTTACTGCCAAATACTCAATTCAGCTAATATTCCGCTTCTCTTGATAGTACATTTGTATCAGTAGGTTATTTATGTGACTTTTTCAATTAGAGCCCATCGCAAGGTGGGTTCTTTTTTATTCATCACTGAGAAGCACTTCGAAGATATCGATAATCGAAGGATAAGTATTACGCAATTGATATCGGATATTATTCTTATGTACCCAGATGGCTTTCTTAATACCTTCTTCAAACTGAGGCCGTAAACGCGTATGTTCAGAAAACATAAGATACCAGGCAGTTTCCTTAAGAATCATGGAGTTGTCCAGATATAAATGGTAGGTATCACAAAGCTTGCGGACGATTTCCAGATTCCTGAGACCGGTTTCTTCAAACACTTCCCGAACAGCACATCTCTCAATGGTTTCACCTCTGTCCATTTTACCCTTAGGTAAATCCCATTTCTTTTTCCGATAAATAAACAAGAGTTCGTTCTGGTTATTGAAGACAACGCCTCCACCAGCTTTTACCAGCCTGAAAGCCCTTTTCATAACAGCCAGATTTTCTTCCGGATTTCCTACCACCACACCATTCTGGATCTCAGAGACCATCATGATATCAACCATTTCAATGGCCTTGTCCTCGTTGAAACCAAAGGAAATATAGGCGTCCCAGATGGAGAAATGTTGCATCGTTTCCTGAATATCTTCAGTAAGGAAAATACGCTTATTATTTAGAATTATTTTTATCATGTTTACTCTTCGTTTGTATATTAAATTTTCCACTGTAGGTTTGCAAACTATGAAAAGAGAGTTCACCGTCGCTGAAAAACTGGTACAAATTAATGCCGTAAAATTAAATATTCAAAATCCTTTTACGTGGGCCAGCGGTTGGAAGAGTCCGATATACTGTGATAACCGCAAAATACTGTCGTTTCCGCATGTCAGAGATTTTATAAAAAGTGAAATGACCAATACAGTTTTTACAGAATTTCCCGATGCCGAGGTGATTGCCGGGGTCGCTACAGCGGGTATTCCTCATGGTGCACTGATAGCAGATTTATTGAGTCTTCCTTTTATTTATGTGCGCTCTAAACCCAAAGAGCATGGCATGGGAAATCAAATCGAAGGGGTGCTGGAGGTTGGTCAAAAAGTGGTAGTAATCGAAGACCTTATCTCCACTGGTAAAAGCAGTATGGAAGCCGTGGAGGCCATTATAGCAGCGGGAGGTAAGGTGATAGGTCTATGTAGTGTCTTCACTTATGGCTTTGATATAGCCACAAAATTATTTGCAGATGCAGGTATTAAAACTTTGAGCCTCAGTAACTACGAATCATTACTTGAACTTTCAATGGAGAAAGGAACTATCTCACAGGCAGATCTTATTCACCTAAAAGCATGGAGAGAAAACCCTGGAGTTTGGGGAAAATAGTAATGTCCTTTTTTTAGAGATTCTGAATAATAGCGCCAATCCTCAAGTTTGAATAAAGATAAGACTCGAATTATTGAACTTTTTCAAAGGATTGAAAACCCTAAATGATTTGACTGTCAATGTCATCACTTTCAAATTTTTGCATATTTTCAGCATACAGGGCTTTGATCGATCTAAAATCTTCCATATGATTACGCGAATAATTTTTTTACTCGAAGAACGCTTACCAGTAAATTTCCTTCGTAAGAATCGCCTTCAGCCAATATATTTTCTGACAGTTTTACGATAGCTATTGGAATTAATATGTCCAAGCTAAAATTTTGGCCAATTAAAATCCTAAGGTCTTCAATCGTAAAATCCTTTAGTTTTTTCTTCCTGAGTAAGGTGCAGGTCTTTACAAGCATTGAATCGTGTTCTGAAGTTACCCAATAGTGCTTGTCAAAATCCTCAAGAGTTTTGTCTAAGTTCCTTGCCATTGCCAATTGTTATTAAAAGACACGTTATTCTTAATTCACCGCCTTGATCATATTGCCTTCTTCCATCAGCATATCTTCACATTCGCTCATGATCACATTCTTCTATGTCAAATTGTAACATTGTACTTACTTCACCGCCTTCATCACAATATCCTTCACATCACTCATCTTCACTCTCTCCTGTTCCATACTGTCGCGGTAACGTATAGTGACAGTTCCGTCTTCTTTTGTCTGATGATCGATGGTTACACAGAAAGGAGTTCCAAGCGCATCCATACGACGATAGCGTTTTCCGATACTATCTTTTTCTTCATAAAAACAAAAGAAATGTTCGCGGCATTCATACATCAATTCTTTACCAATCTCAGCCAAACCGTCTTTCTTCATTAAAGGAAGAATAGCCAGTTTTATTGGGGCCAGTTTAGGTGGAAATTTCAATACCACGCGACTATCCTGTTTCTCTTCGGTGCTTAGATCTTCTTCTACATACGCCTCGCTTAATACCATTAAAATCGTTCTGTCGAGCCCAATAGATGTTTCTATCACATAAGGAATATAATTACCATAAGGCTTACCGGTGGCTTCATCAATATCATTATCAAAATAAACCTGTTTCTTCTTGCTAAAAGTTTGGTGCTGTGTCAGATCAAAATCGGTTCGGGAATGGATTCCTTCTACTTCTTTAAACCCCATGACAGCAAAATCATACTCAATATCACAGGCCGCATCGGCATAGTGGGCCAGTTTTACATGATCATGAAAACGATATTTATCCTTCGGAATACCCAACGCAAGATGCCATTGCATTCTGGTTGCCTTCCACGATTCGTACCATTCTTTTTGTGTGCCGGGACGAACAAAAAACTGCATTTCCATTTGTTCAAACTCCCGCATTCGGAAGATAAATCCTCGAGCTACAATTTCGTTTCTAAACGCTTTTCCGATCTGTGCAATTCCAAACGGAATTTTCATCCTGCCAGATTTTTGTACATTCAGAAAATTCACAAAAATTCCCTGCGCTGTTTCAGGACGAAGATAAATAGTATCCGAATCTTCGGCCACAGAACCTAATTGCGTAGAGAACATCAGGTTAAATTGACGAACATCGGTCCAGTTACATGTATTACTTACTGCACAAGTCATTTTATGATCAAGGATCAATTGCTTGAGTCCTGCAAAATCATCGGTAGCCAATAAGGTTTCCATATGAGAAAGAATGGCTGTTGCTTCAGGCTGTTGATTTTTTTCGATTAATGAATCTGCAAAACCTTCGATGAGATGATCGACACGATACCGTTTCTTGCTATCAAGATTATCAATCATCGGATCGCTAAAGTTATCGACGTGTCCGCTGGCTTTCCAAATTGTTGGATGCATGAAAATCGCAGAATCGAGTCCTACAATATTCTCGTGCATATACACCATACTTTTCCACCAGGTATCCTTGATATTTTTTTTGAGTTCGACGCCCCATTGTCCGTAATCGGATACCGCCGAGAGACCGTCATAGATCTCGCTGCTTGGAAAAATGAATCCATACTCTTTACAATGAGAGATGATCGCCTGAAGTTTATTTTGTTCTGTTGCCATAAGGGCGCAAATATAATTTTTCAATCCGACAAAGTATGTAAAGGCGGAATGGGTATTTTAAAATAAAGAATGTGATGGTAAAAGACTAACGGACGAACTTACATGTATTGTTCTCTTTTGCTGAGCTAAGTTTTACGATATACATGCCTGATGCGAGGGAACCTGTATTAATTAGCTTTCTGCCTTTGGAAACAGAACCTGTTGAAACAGGATGACCTTGCATATCAAATATAGAATACTGGAAGGTTTCGTTGTTATAAATATCGATACGCAATTCATTTCGTTCTGTGGAATAACTCATTTCGTTAGAAACAAGTGTATTGAAGGCAGTGTAACCAGTACTGATACTTCCTTTCTTAGGAATAAAACGGTAAACAGAACCAGCCACAGGGTTGCCGTTCATTCCCGGAGGCAATCCGGAAGAAAATACATTTGTAGTAGAATCCAGTGTTGGGCTAGTCACTGAATTTTTCATGAAATAGAACATTCTTGCATCCGCTGTGTTTATATTTAACGAATCGAATAATCCAACCAAAGGCCCTGGGCCACCATCATACAGATCAATAAGAGGGGATACATAATTTCCGTTTCCGAAACGCATCTCAACAGCATCGCTTCCTTCATACAACCATAATTGGAAATTGACCGAATCAGCATAGATTCCGTTATCAATCGCATTATAAAATCCTGCATTTTTCCATTCCAGTTTAAAGATGCGGGAAGGAGCTGTGCCGCTTAAAGTATATGAAATAGGAGAAAAGCTACTGTTTTCAGAGGTGTCTCTATCCTGGATATCACTTCCGAAGGCAATGATGCCTGATGAATAGGTTGTTGATGGTGTAACCGTTTCGGTGGTGAGAAATCCACCCAAACCAACTTCCGCTGAAATATGAACGGTATTTATTGTATCATTAAATAAATGAAATGTAAAACCAATAGGAATCGCAAATTCCGGATCATCCCAAAAGGTATTGCTATTGACTGATGTTCCCCCACTCAGAAAATTAAAGCCCTGAGTATAGGACGAATCTTTGTAATATTTATATTGTGCAAATGTCAGTGACGGAATTAGCAGTGCTAAAAGAATCAGTATTTTTTTCATATTTTTCTTCGCAAATGTAAGGCAAAGAAGGCCGATTTTCAAAAGCTAAAAAAGAAGGGATATTTAACTTTGTGGAGTAAAATACAAATGCCGGATTTATTTCTCATTATTCTATTGAAATCATCTTCTCTAGAATTCGATTTTATCCGTAGGTTTGCATTTTTTAAACCTTAAAACTCTGATCACATGCAGGAATTAATTAATAAACTGACCACAGAAGTAGGTCTGACTGCCGAACAGGCGGCTAAAACAGTAGCTACCATGGTAGACCATATCAAATCTAAATTACCTCCGGCCCTTGCTGGAAATATCGATGCGCTGATCTCTGGTGGCAAGATGGAACAGAAAGAAGAGAGCCTGAAAGAAAAGGCAGAGGATCTTGCTGAAGCGACCAAAGAAAAACTGGAAGATCTGACTGAAGCGACTAAAGAGAAACTCGAAGATTTTGCAGAGCAGGCAAAAGATAAAATAAGTGATGCGGCAGATAAGGCCGAAGAAATTGCGAAAGATGCTTATGGCAAATTAAAAGGAATGTTTGGCGGCGATAAAGACAAAAAATGAGCCATTTGAAACTATGAAAAATACCCGCTTCTTGGTGGGTATTTTTTTGTCATTACACGAACTACTTTACCATTATTTTCTTTCCGTTTACTGAAATCACTCTATACATTTACACACTATGAATGATAAAGATTCGAGATCGCTTCTCATCCCCGTATTAATTACTGTCTTTATTGATCTGTTAGGGGTGACCATCGTTTTACCTATTCTTGCACCGCTGTTCCTTGATCTTCAACATGGCATTATGCCTGTAGATATGAGCTTGCTGACAGATCCGAAAACACAGATCCCGGCCATATTAAGAGAGCGAACGATTCTTTTTGGTTTTCTGATCGGTGCCTTTCCATTAGCTCAGTTCTTTGGAGCTCCTATGCTAGGTGCATGGGCAGATAGGGTAGGGCGAAAGAAAGTATTGATGATCTCATTGGTAGGTACTCTGATAGGTTATATTCTGTTTGCCTATGGTGTGCACGCTCATTTGGTTTGGCTTCTTTTTGTTGCCAGAATACTGGATGGCTTTACTGGTGGGAATATCTCTATAGCATTTTCAGCAATTAGTGATATCAGTACGCCAGAGAACAAGACAAAAAACTTTGGTTTTATAGGAATGGCTTTCGGACTTGGTTTTATCATAGGGCCTTTTATTGGTGGTAAGCTAGCTGACCCTTCGATTGTTAGTTGGTTTAATTTTGAAACACCTTTCTGGTTCGCCGCTATCTTATGTCTCGTGAATATTGTGTTGGTGGCTGTATATTTTTACGAGACACTGAATGTTAAGGCCAAAGGGGCCATTAATTTCTTACAGGGATTTGTGAATATCGGGAAGGCTTTTCTTGATAGTAAACTCAGAACGGTTTTTATGGTAGTCTTTATGGTCACCTTTGGCTTCAGTATTTTTACACAATTCCTCCAGGTTTTTCTGATCCAGAAGTTTTCTTTTACTCAATCAGGGATTGGCGATTATTTTGCATTCATAGGTTTATGGATCGCATTTACTCAAGGTTTTATAACCCGTAAGCTCACTACGAAACTCTCTCCCGAACAGGCCGTTTCTATTTTTGTATTTACATTGGCATGTGCTCTTGGGATTATTCTGCTGCCCAATAAGGTCAGTCTTCTTTACATGCTTTCTCCGCTGATCGCTATCAGTCAGGGTGTGATGTCGCCGAATCTGCAAACCATTGTTTCAAATAGTGCGGCACCGGGGCAACAAGGCGAGATTCTTGGTATCAATCAATCTGTACAATCGCTCGCGCAGGCTATTCCTCCTGTGCTGGCGGGTTATATTGTGAGTATTCACATGAATTTGCCCATCATCACGGCGTCTGTGTTTACCTTTATTGCCTGGCTCATCTTTGTCTTTTTGTATAAGAAAAGATTTGCCTGATTTTTCAACATCTATTAAAACTATTTAAACATGGAAACAATCTTATTGAATAAATTGTCGACACTCGCTCCAAAAGGTTGTAGCAAGGAAAAAACAAAAGATAAAACCAGTACGATGCTGGATGAGCTGGATGAACTGCAAAATCTGATGTTCGCTGAAAACAAGCATTCGCTGTTAATCGTGATTCAGGGTATGGATGCATCAGGGAAGGATGGATTGATCAATGATGTCTTTACCTCGCTCAACCCTCAGGGTATTCATGTCAGATCCTGGAAGGCTCCTACTCAGGAAGAACTGGCCCACGATTTTTTATGGCGTATACATCAACACGCACCTGCGAAAGGAATGATTGCAATTCACAACCGTTCGCATTATGAGGATGTTCTTGTAACAAGAGTGCATTCCCTGATCGATGATGTCGACGCAAAGAAACGTTTTAAAGCAATCAATAATTTCGAGGAACTGCTCACCACCAATAATAATACCACGATCCTGAAATTCTTTCTGCATATTTCAAAAGAAGAACAAACAGCAAGATTAAATGAACGAATGCAGATTCCTGAGAAAATGTGGAAGTATAATGAGAACGATTTTAAGGAATCGGAACGTTGGGATACGTATATGAAATACTACGAAGATGCTTTTGCTAATTGTGCTAAAATTCCTTGGAATATTATTCCTTCGGATCAGAACTGGTATAAGAATTACCTGGTGGCACAAAAGATACTGGCTACATTAAGAGCATTTAAAATGAAATTTCCGGGAATGAAGAAGTCCTGATGTTTCACTTTTTGGAAGTGAATAAGTACTTTTGCGCTTCAACAAAATACACTTCAATGTCATTCATTAAGGAATTTAAAGAATTTGCAATTAAAGGAAATCTCGTCGATCTGGCCGTTGCAGTCGTTATCGGGGGAGCATTCGGGAGAGTCGTCTCAGCATTTATCGATGGGATGGTTATGCCTGCAATTGGCATGCTTACAGGTGGTACGGATTTCAGCGATAAAAAGGTCATACTTAAACCTGCTATTGCCACAGTTAAGAATGCAGATGGCACTGTCGTTGAAGGGGTAAAGGAAGTAGCCATTCAATGGGGAACATTTGTATCTGTAGCCATCGAATTCCTGATCGTTGCCATGGTCGTATTTATAGTCATCAAAGCGATCCATCAAATGAAACGAAAAGAAATAGAGAAACCTGCTGCAACTGCTGCTGTTTCCAGTACAGATGCGTTGTTAATGGAGATCAGAGATTCCCTTAAAAAATAAGTCGATGTTAAACTAAATGATTGAGAATGCCGCCTTTAAAAATGGTGGCATTTTCGCGTCCCTAAAATTCAAAACATGAAACAATTTCTTTTATTTGTATGCCTTCTTTCAACTATTCTCACCTTTGCACAGCAAGATAAAAAGTCGGATGCTGTGCGTGGCGATCTCTCTAAAAAGACAGATGCTAAGACGGAAGGCTGGACACATGGTGGTCTTTTAAATATTGGTATTAACCAGGGTATTCTGGAAAACTGGTCGGCAGGAGGGGAGCGCATGTCTTTTGCAGGAAACGGTCAGTTCAATGGATTTATGACTCGGATCAAAGGCAATACGCTATTTGAGAATACCATTGATTTATACTACGGTCTGAACTATGTGGCATCTAACGATTTTATTCCGCGAAAACTGGATGACAGAATAGACCTTTCTACACGCTATGGTGTACAACCAAAAAGCTGGAGAGATTCAACAAAAAAGTTTAAATATCATACCTATTTCATGGGATTATTACGCTTTCAATCGCAATTTACAGAAGGGTATGAGTATGAAATTGGCGAGTGGCAACTGCATCCTAAATCAGAATTTCTTTCACCTGCATATATCACGTTGGCACTTGGCGCAGAGTATCGGCCTAACGATCATTTCTCGATCTTTCTTTCTCCCTTGGCTGGTCGTTTTACAACAGTAAAATCAAAATATACGATGCTTTCTTCCGCTTTTGGTGTCGAAGAAGGGGAGACAGCACGTTTTGAACTTGGTGCCTATATGACCACAAAGTATAAAACTCAACTAACTAAAAATATTCTCTTCAATTCACGTCTGGATCTGTATTCAAACTATCTCGCTAAGAACAAGAACATGCCGGAAGGTTATATCCGCAAAGACAATCCTGGGAATATTGATATCCTTTGGGATAATTTCTTTGCCATGAAGATCAGTAAATTTATTGGTGCCGGGTTGGGTTTTACTATGATTTACGATAATGATATTCCCGGCCAAAAGACGAAAAATAATAATACAGCATACGGTCCGTTGGGATGGTGGCAGTTAAAAGAAGTGTTGAATATAGGATTCAGTTATAAAATAAAATAATAGTTCCTTGACCGCAATTCAGCATCGCTAAAAATAGTCTATAGCAGGACATTGAATAAACAGGGTTTCGAGAAATATTGTTGATAATTAGAGTAGTCGTGTGCCCTAAATAAAGTATATGAAAGTTAGGAAGTCCAGATTTAGATATTAATTTTAAACTTCTATTAACATCAAACCTATTACGTATGCGGGCCATTGTAATTGATGACGATTATTTAAATATCATGCTGATCGAAAGCTTCTGTAAACGCTATACTCCTTATGTAGAGATAGTGGCCACAGCAGATAATGTACCTGATGGTATTGAGATGCTTGTCATTCATAAGCCACACCTTCTTTTCCTTGACATAGAAATTCACGACCAGTCGGGATTTGATATTCTGAATGCAGTGAATCAGGATGAGCTAATGGTAATCATGGTAACGGCCCATTCTAAATACGCTGTGCAGGCAGTTCGCGCCAGGGTAATAGACTATCTGTTGAAGCCAGTCCTTATCAGCGATTTTGTAGCATCTGTAGAAAAATGCCGGATGGCCCATGAAAAGAAGAAACCTGTGATTGAGAATGAGACCCAATCCCACACTCCTCCTATTGAGAATAGGCATATATCAATTCATCATAAGGACCATATCGAGATCATACCAATCGAAAATGTGTTGCATATGGAGGCGGATCGCAGTTATACCATTATCACAACAATGGATAATATTCAGCATATTTCTTCGAAGCCATTATCTGGATATGAAGAAAAGCTGCCTTTAGATTTGTTTCTTAGGGTCCATAATTCACATATTGTCAATATAAAAGGGATTACTAAATTACTTCGTTCTAAAAATGGAGGCATTTTATTACTAAACAATGTGAATGTTCCTATCGGTGTAAACAGAAAGAAGGAAGTCTACGACAGGATCCTGATGTAGAATCTGATGAAAAATATACAGACAATATATTTATTAATACCCGCAAAGGCAGTCTTCATTTCATAAAAACAGGGGCTTTTTCCTCACTATCTTCCTGTGAAATAAAATCTATCCTGCCCTCAACCTTAATAGCCTATTTCTTTCCTTGTGGATAACCCCATTTGTAGCATGAAATACCCCATTTGTAGGATAGATTACCCCATTCGTAGGTTACCTATTGTGAGATATCAGCAAAACTATATGTTTGTTACGTAACAGAAGAAATCATAATCAATGGTATGTTGAAAATGGCCACAGTATGTTGCAGATCTGAGCCAGCGAGTGTTTCATTAAGTTGGATACGCTGAAATCATTGTTTTTATTTATTAATATTTTATGTTCTTTTATATTAACTGAACCGACCACTGACTGCAATACTCCTTCATTCGTTGGAGTATTGCACAGGTCAGTTTAATTTCAACTGTGTCTCATTCGTCAGAGCGGAAGGAAAAAATGAGTTCATATTATAAAAGAAAAATTTGTTTGTCTTTCAGCGATATGTTTAGTAAGTAGTGGTAAAAGTGTTAACCAACCCAAAGTGCTTTGCTTGTTTCTCGATGGGCAAAGTAAAACGGCTTCCCTTCTCCAAGGGAAGCTTTTTTGCGAATTCAACCTCGGGTAAATCCTGGAATTTATTCCGAATTGAATCGTGGGCAAATTGCCTAATTCAATTTTCTCTCTTATCTTCGTTCCCTAAAATACTTTTTTGTGGCTACAACTTTTGGCAAAGAAACCTACCTCTATTGGTACGAGATAATGCAACTTCAACGTAAGTTCGAAGAAAAAACAGGACAACTTTACGGGATGCAAAAGATACGTGGTTTCTGCCATCTCTATATCGGGCAAGAGGCTGTCAGCGCTGGTTGCATGACAGCGATTCGTGATGACGATAATATGATTACTGCTTATCGGGACCATGGTTTAGCGATCGCAAAAGGAATGACATCCCGTGAATGCATGGCTGAGTTATATGGTAAGGCTACAGGTTGTACGAAAGGAAAAGGAGGAAGTATGCACTTTTTTTCGAAAGAGAAGAAATTCTTTGGTGGGCATGGAATTGTTGGAGGGCAAATTGGACTTGGCGCTGGAATTGCGTTTGCGGAGCAATATAATGGATCAGATGCGGTTACAATTTGTTTTTTTGGTGATGGTGCTGCTCGACAGGGAATGCTTCATGAAACCTTTAATATGGCGATGACATGGAAATTGCCGGTGATATTTATTTGTGAAAATAACTATTACGCAATGGGAACCTCTGTAGAAAGAACTAGTAATGTATTGGATATTTATAAGTTTGCCGATGCCTATGATATGCCCGGTGATAGTGTGGATGGTATGCGTCCTGAGGCAGTGCATGAAGGTATTGAACGTGCCGTTCGCAGAGCCAGAAATGGGGAAGGACCAACTTTACTTGAGATTAAAACGTATCGTTATAAGGGCCACAGTATGAGTGATCCGGCGAAATACCGTAGCAAGGAAGAATTGGAAGAATATAAAGTAAAGGATCCGATTGAGTATGTGTTAAAAGTGATCAAAGAAAAGCAATTTGCAACTGATGCAGAGATTGAGGCCATCAATGATAAGGTCAAGGCTGAGGTAGATGATGCTGTAGAATTTGCAGAAAATTCCCCTTATCCGGATGTAAGCGAGGTTTATAAAGATATTTATACCGATGAAAATTATCCGTTTATCATGGATTAGATGGTATCAGGTGTTCCTTGAAATATTGTTGTAAAAATAAAAAAACGCTTCCTAAAAGGAAGCATTTTTTTTGGGATAGTGATGGGTCTCGAACCCACGACCCTCAGAACCACAAACTGATGCTCTAACCAACTGAGCTACACCATCCATCTTTAAGTCGGGTGCAAATATAAAATTAAATAAGGAATTGCAAAATGTTAATGAAGATATCTTGAAAAATACTTTCTTCCAACGAATCCAGAGTAGTCGCCGAAAAAAATAAGGAGTACCAGTAGGCACTCCTTATTTGTATAATTGTCGGAAAGGGTATCCAATCTGAATTGTAAAAAATTAATCTTTTTTATTACCAGCTAAGGCGAACCCATTTTCTCTTCTGTAAAGCAAGATCATACCGAACGTAAGCGTGATCAATGCTAAAATAATAAGTCCCCATTGAGAGATCGTAGGAACTGTAGTAGGGCAGAAGATAGTAAGATCAAGGATCTGCAGGTTACCTGATGGTAATGTAAACGTATACACACCTGAGGCTGTATAGGTAACGCCGTTTACAGGCCATGTGTATGGTCCGCAATTGGTAACGGTTGATGTAGCACTTGTAAGAGAAGCTTCTTTTAACCATACACCTGAATCAAGGGACTGATCAGCAGCATCGGCAATGGCTAGTTTTAAGTGATGTGTTTGTCCCGGAGTTACTCCGGATTGAGCAAGCAATACGGTAGTAAATCCATTATGAGCAACTGAGGTACCTAAAATATTCTGAACAAAGTAGATGCCGTTATTTGTACATGGAGCTACAAAATTTCCACAGGTTGCAGATGTTGATCCATTAATTGTATTTACTGCCACAGGACAAGTGGTTCCTGGAACTAATGCCAGATTTACCGCATTATTAGAATACGGACCAGCAATACCAGGCCCACTCAAGAAGAATCCAAATACATCTGTATAAGAAGAACAAGTGTAATTATCGTATTCTACAGAAGAAAATACATATTGGAATTTGATACTGTCCGATAAGGGAACGAAATCAAATTCAAGGATACATTTATCAAAACTTGAATTTGGGACAACCAGCGCATTTAGGTCTGCATCGCTACCATTTCCTGTAGCACTAGAAGGATTTGTGCTTGCCAGTCCAGCAGCAGCAGATGCACTTCCTGATGTCAATAAAATTCCGTTGTTTAGGCCAAGATTAGAACTGGTTACTGAGAATATACCATTACTTAGTCCAGGACAGTTTAACGTTGCGTTTGAAATTGTAACACCACCACCCACTAAATTTGTGGCCAATTGGGTTGCTGTCTGATTATTTGTGATAGAGATCTGGGCATATCCTGCAACAGGAAAGAGGAATGCTGCGCCCAGGCATTGAAACAGCAGACTTTTAAAAAATCTATTTTTATTGTTTTTCATAATTATGTTTTTATTATACCTACTTTTATAAGGGTTTCGGCTATCCCATGGAGTGAATAATTCCCATCAAATGAACGTCATTGTTGATTTAGTGGTCTCTAATGATAGATCTTCTAAATGAATTTAGATGCCAGATCAGAAATCTGAAACGGGCCATAAACAGCTATAAATTCTATTTAGAAATAGGTACAGACTTGTCAACAATGTCAAATGATACACGCCCTGTTGATATTTGTCCTGCTCCTTTAAGAACAGATCCATAGGCAATACCTTTTGAATTTGAAGGAACGTCTACTACGATAGATACATAGGTAAAAGCATCTTTGGTACCTGTAATAGAAGAGTGTTTCATGTTTTCAAGAGATACATTCTGTCCGGCCTCCTGATCAACACTTACCCAGATTCCACCCCATTCCCTAACATCGGAAGATTTGATGATGCCTGTTACTTTTATACGTTTTCCCTTAAAGGTCTTCGCATCTATTTGTTGCATGAGTGCTCCAAAACCAGCTGTGTTTCCTGGTCTTGATTTAATTACATTGACACCGACGCCATCATTATTATATTTCGCATCATTACCCATTTCATAGTTCTGGGGAGCACTACCGGTAGGTATCCATCCTTTAATGGTGTCAAAGGATACCCATGCGAAGGTTGCGAATGCAAGCACAACGCCTTGTAAAATTCTTTTTTTCATATTTTATTTTTTTAAGTTCAAAAATGTTGTAGGTTAAAGAGTATGTGAACTTTTTTAAATTGAGGAAATTAGTTGTCTTTTGATCTATCCATAGAATGACGTTTTAGAGAGTAAGTAATAGGCAATAGTGCGGAGTTTTGCTTTAATGTTTTATGGTTCAAAAATAATGTTAAAAGCTCGTTTATCATAATAAAAATAGAAAAAAAATAAAAATAGTTTTAAGTGGAACGCATTTTCATTCAGGTGATTCCGTAGATATATGCTGGATTACTTTTGTCCCGAATCAACTCCACTGAAATTAGAAAGCATATCACGCTCAAAGTAGAGGACCAATCCAGCCCAGATAATCACCACGAGAAAGTTATTGAGTCCCATTCCATGGTTGATGGAATCTTTCAGATAACTTATCATGGTTTTACTGCCTGAACCCATATCTTGGTATAATTGCAATTTTGATGATGTAATATATTTCTCAAGGATTAGTATGTAGAGAAAAAACATCAAAAAGACATGGAGTATAAGTAATCCTCCGGCAAGTAAAGAAGCCCTTTTCCAAAGTTTAATGGGAGTTGCTGCAAACAGGGAAATCATCAGGATTGTGGGTAAATAGGCGAGGATACGAGTACTGATATTATAAGGAACCGAAACTACATTACCCTTACTATCAGCCAGGCCTTTGTTAGCCTGATATACCCTTGTATCATCTCTTCCATTATCCTCATGACCTTCAAAAACCACAAAGCCTTGCTCTCCGAAATTATTAAAAAAATTGAATCCCTGTTTTCGGTAAAAATCGGCATATACAGTACTGCCTCCGAAAGTTGGGAGTAACAAAACGATATAGACGACACCGAAGATGGCGATCGAGGTAAATAGTTTTTTTCTGTTAAGCATTGACGATTGGTTTAGTTGGTTTAGTTGGTTTAACAGCATTTAATACCCATAAGATCCAAAGAACGATCGACAGAATAATAAAGAAACCCTGCCATATTTCAAGATGGAATAATTCAAACAGGTCATTTCGATAGACGCCCAGCCAGAACAAGTGAACTAGTCTGATAAGATTCATGAGAAGGATCACACTGGAACCAATAAGAAGTCCGCTCACTTTCGATTTTACTGAAGCAGGAAAAGCGAGTACTCCACACACGAAAATCGCAAGAGCCTCAATGCTATCGCAGCCCTGTCTGACCTCCATCGAGAATATCTCATTCTGAACGGAACTCAAGGTACTGGTGGCAGCAATTCCGAACCATGTTAATGTTTTTGCAGTAGCAAACGCAAATAATTTGTTTACCGGAAAAAAAACATGCGTATAGAGGTAATCATTAAAATAGCATGCTTCAAAGAGAAGGAACATGACTGCAAAACGAAGAACGAAATAGAGAAGTGTGTTGGATTTTCTGACGGGGATATCCATTGATTCGGTGCGTTGAGATGGATTTTCGCCAGGTAATTTTTTTTTCATAATGGGTTCTGTAAATGGCTATTGATTCTATCGGAGTTTAATTTTTAGTATTAAAAAGCAAACGAAGATAATAAGCTTTTTAAAAATACACAATGGTTTGTCGAAAATAATACATGAAAATTTGAAATACTTTCAACAGGATAAAAAATGAATGCTGACTTTAATGAGACTATTCGTTAGTAAAAAAGGGCACCATTAATAGTGCCCTTTTTTTGTCATGAAAATAAGAAATTCAGTCTAAGATCACTATTCATTTCTTCGCATAAGGATATACAAATGAACCATATACGCAACAATAGCAGCACTGATACAGGTACCGACAGTATCGGTTACTGTGATTGATGAAAAATACAGGAATGATGCGAACAAGCCTGCAACAGCGAGTGCCAATATGACTGCTAATACTTTTACGTATAAAGTTTTGTCGAAAAGAGACGAATTATTACTTGTCATAAATGCTTAATTATTATTCAAAAGAGAATGCTTTTTCTTTCTTGTAGATAAAGATCATACCGATTGTCAATGACAGTAAGCAAAGGATCATTAATCCCCATTGAGAGATTGTTGGTACAGTTGCACCTGCAGTAACGATAACTGTGATATCTACCACAGTTGAAGCTGGTGTAGAAAAGTCATCAGTAGCCGTGTAAATGATGTGATGAGTACCAAGATTACAAGCATCTCCTGTAATAGAAATACTTGTTTGAGACAACGCACCAGACGTATTATTATTGATGACAGTGTTACAAAGACCACCAGTATTGATTATAGTAGACACTTGCTGAGCAACTTCAGGAGGTAAGAAAGTAAGATTTAATGTAGCTGTACTTCCCTGAGGAATTGTAATAGTGCTACCAGCCGGTACACCAGATACTGAAGGAGGAAGGTTATTAGAACCACCAGAACCAGTAGCATTGAAGGTGAAGCATTCGTAATCAAGATAGTTTACACCATCATTGGCACCACCACCACCATCGTAGCTTGCATCATTTACATTGAAACGACCGATTTGTACATAATCAACACTGTTACCGGCATTGATACCTACAGTTGCAGGCACACCACCAAATCCACCAACACCGCTAGAAGCACTACCGGTAGTCCATTGCATATCACCATAATAGAATGCAACATTATTACCTAATCCAATTCCAGGATCCGTTCCATTACTGATAATTACCTGGAATGTATTTAGGAGACCAGTTTGTTGATTAAAATAACCAACACCAGGCCATGTGGCGATCAATCTGTTAGATTCTACTTTATACTGTAGTGTTGCGCCTATTCTAGTGTCAACATCAGCCCAAAATGGAGCTACCATTGTAAGTGCAGTTCCTGTAGGGAAACCAGCAGCAGAGAACTGACTTGTTGAGTTGGTAAAGGTGATGTTACCGTTGTTGTTGATAAAGCAACTTGTATATGCGGTACCATATAAGTTGAATGTAAACGGAAGAGCAATACTACCTGTCGATCCATCATCATTACCTGCTAGCGAAGTGTACGTTGCATCTGGTGCAAAATAACATCCAGGAGCTGATCCCGTTGGAGGGTTAATAGAATTACTACTTACCGGAGCGCTATTCGATCCCGGAGTGATTAACGATTGTTTCCAGGCTTGGTAGCCATTTGAGCCAACAGCCGGTTGTGCGTTTGCTGTCATGCCTACGAGGGACAGCGCTGCAAAAGCGATGGCTTTTAATGTGTTTGTTGTTTTATTCATTTTGTTTTTATTTAATTAATTTAAAATTGGTTTTACTTTCTAGTAGAAAATTTATATTCCCTGTTGGGTTTTGTTTTGTCGTTTAGTTCTTTTATCTAATCATATACATTTTGGTTTGGTGGTAGAATAAATGCAGAACAAATTTAATAGTCGACCTCTCTGTATTCTTGATGAATGAGTATTTGGTTGTTTTGAATGCGTATTTGGTCATTCTGAAGCAGGATTTGGTAAGGACAAGGCAGGATTCGAAATTGATGAAGCAAGAAGGATCGACTTTAAACAACACATATACTAAAAATAACTATAAACAAGGTTTTAATTCCCAATGACTAAGAAGCATATTTTCTTGCGGCTCAGTAACCTTCTTTTGCAGATAATGCGCTTTCATGTTTTTCTGACGATAGGCCTCATATAAACTGACTGCACAGGCAACCGAAATGTTCAACGATTGGATCATACCCACCTGCGGAATAATGAAATTCCCATCACATAGGGTCAAGGTTTCCTTGGATATTCCATTTCTCTCATTCCCGAAAACCAGGGCGACAGAATCCGTCAGGTCAAGCTCATATAAATCCATTGTGTCCTTATCAAGATGGGTAGAGTAGATCTTTTTGTATTGCTCACGAACATGGCTGAAACAGCTCTCGGCATCTGTATACTGATGTACGATCATCCATTTATTGGCACTCGAACTTTTACGGTTGTCAAAATGTTTATAGGTATTCAAGGTCGTATTCAGCACAAATATTTCCATGACACCCACGGCATCACAGGTACGTAAGACGGCGGCAATATTATGAGGATCATTTACATTTTCAAGAATTACAGTAAGATCATTCTGACGATGGATGAGAACATGCTCAACACGTTCATTTCGTTCGCTGCTCAGTTGGGTATTATGTTTATTGCTTAGTATCATGGATCATCTTTTTTTCGGGAGACAAATGTCTAAAATTTTTCAGTAAATTGGTACGCAATTCTGAATATTATTGAATTTGCTTCAATAATGGACCTGTCTCAGCTTTATTCACTACAACCCAAGTGTTCATTGCATGAAATTTTTTTTGTCAATCTAAAAAAGCGGCGTAAACTTGCACCAGAAAGCTACTCAGATAATAGTTACAGACAGTTTTATCCCGGGGTTCTTTCAATTTCAAAAATTTATCCTCTCTTTATTTTAAACATTGTTCGTTACTAACGAAATATCCCTTACGTATGAATTTTGACATTCTTCAACTGAACGACATGATCGTTCCGGAACTTCTTGACATTGCTAAAAAATTAAACGTCAAAGACACCACCGGTATTGAAAAACAATCACTGATCTATAAAATCCTTGATGCACAGGCATTAATGCCAAGTACGAAAACCAAAAAAGCTGCTCCAAAGACGGCAAAAGAAGAAGTAGCTGAAAAAGTCACCAAAACCAAAAAGGCTGCGGCACCTAAGAAGGAAGCAGCGGCTATCAATAAAGCTACTAAGGTAAATGGAACCGAAAAAACTGAAACTCCGGAAGAAACCAAAGCAGCCAAACCTGAGAAAACTGCCAAGACAAAAAAGACTAGTAAGAAAGAACCGGTTGAAGAAACTGTCGCTGAAGTAACTGCTCCGACTCCTGCACTTGCTGCACCTCAGGAGAAAAAAGAAACGATGAAGATCGATGAGAAAGTTGTCAGCAATGTGGAGGCTATTATTGCTAAAATGAATGAGAAGCATCTTGCCGAAGTGGCAGCCCGTGAGGCCAAAGTTGCTGCGCCAAAGGTTCCTGCACCAAAAACAGACGAGGCCATAGATTCTGAGGAAAGTCAACTACTTAATGGGAAAACTAACCAGAACGAGAACGGGCAGGCAAAACAAGGACCAAAACAACCTTATTCAAAACCGCTGCCAGAGAAGACGCCTAATAAACCTTATCAGCAGCCCCTTGAAAAAAGTATCTTTAGACAACGTGAACAAAACGCAGAGAATCAATCTGAATCCAGCATCTCGAATTCTGAAATGGATTTTAAATTTAAGAAAAATCCAAAATTCAATCTTGAGTTCGACGGACAGGTCGATACGGAAGGTGTGCTCGAGATGATGCCTGATGGATATGGGTTCCTTCGCTCCAGTGATTATAATTATCTGAGTTCTCCCGATGATGTGTATGTGTCGCATACGCAGGTTAAGTTATTCGGCCTGAAAACAGGTGATACAGTTGTCGGTTCTGTTCGTCCTCCGAAAGAGGGAGAAAAATATTTTGCGCTCACAAAAGTGACCTCTATCAATGGAAAATCACCGGATGAGATTCGCGATCGTGTTCCATTTGATTATCTGACACCATTATTCCCGTTTGAGAAACTGAATCTTTGTACGACAGCGAATAATTTCAGTACACGTATCATGGATCTGTTTTCTCCGATAGGAAAAGGACAACGCGGATTGATTGTAGCCCAACCAAAAACAGGTAAAACGATGTTGTTGAAAGAAGTCGCGAATGCGATCGCTGCAAATC
>Ga0105048_10002056_pt1 | contig 32543 bp, 34 predicted proteins | sample MAT05_FD_78382 | JGI IMG/M metagenome (GOLD analysis project Ga0105048, IMG submission 78382) | Freshwater microbial communities from Lake Fryxell liftoff mats and glacier meltwater in Antarctica - MAT-05 | ecosystem: Environmental > Aquatic > Freshwater > Ice > Liftoff microbial mat | place... | reverse complement strand
TGATGTAGCCCTTTTCACTGACGGTGACCACTACTTGCTCATCAGCTACTAAATCTTCATCACTAATCTCAACAATCTTTCCCTTAAATACTTTGGTACGACGTTTGTCAGCATATTTATCGTTAATTTCTGTCAAATCAGTGTTAATGATTTCTAGCACTCTTTCAGGCTTACTTAGGATGTCTAATAGTTCTTTAATTGTTTGTTTGATTTGGTTGTATTCTTCCTCAATCTTCTGACGCTCAAGAGCTGCTAGTCTGCGCAATTGCATATCCAAAATGGCCTGGGCCTGGATTTCTGATAGTTTGAACGTGCTCATCAAGCTGGTTTTAGCAATATCTGCATCCTTACTCTCGCGGATAATGCGGATGACCTCATCAAGATTGTCTAGAGCAATCATTAGCCCTTCCAGAATATGTTCACGCTCACGGGCTTTGGCTAATTCAAACTCACGCTCGCGAATGATAATCTCCTGCCTGTGACTGACAAAATACTCTATATAATCCTTCAGAGTGATCACTTTAGGCTCACCATTGACCAAGGCCAACATATTGGCGCTGAAAGACTTTTGCATCTCAGTATACTTGAACAGCTTGTTGAGAATGGTTTTTGGTTTGCCGTCTCGTTTGATCTCGATCACAATGCGCATACCTGTACGGTTCGATTCATCACGGATATCGCTGATGCCCAGGACTTTTTTATCCCGCACTAAATCTGCAATCTTGGTCACTAACCTGGCTTTGTTCACTTGGTAAGGAATCTCTGTGACCACGATTTGGAATCTGCCTGTCTTTAATTCTTCGATATTGGCTACGGCGCGCATAAGGACTCGACCTCTGCCAGTAGCATAGACTTCGCTGATGGCAGCAGAGTCATATATTTCTGCACCTGTGGGAAAATCTGGACCTGGGACAATCTTGGTTAATTCTTTGAATTCTATCTCGGTGGTGAATTGGGGCAATCTACTTGGTAATAAATTGGCTAAATCTGCTTCAGTGCGAATATTTTCGGCGTAGCCTCGGTCAGCAGTTTCGTTGATATACACTGCCTTGCCTTTGGCCATACCGGCCTTGATAGCGCTGACAATTTCCCCCAAATTGTGAGGAGGGATTTTGGTGGCCATACCCACAGCGATACCATCTGCTCCATTTAGCAACAACGTAGGGATTCGAGCAGGCATCAGTTTAGGCTCGCGTGTGTTTCCATCATAATTTGCTACGTACTCTACAGTATTCTTGTTCAGACCGGTGATCAACTCCATACTGATCTTTTGCAATCTGGATTCGGTATATCTCATGGCAGCAGCGCTATCACCGTCAATAGAACCAAAGTTTCCTTGGCCATCGATCAACAAATAGCGCATATTAAACTCCTGAGCCATACGTACCATGGCGTCATAAACAGCGACGTCGCCGTGAGGATGATACTTAGCGATCACGTCCCCTACAGTACGAGCCGACTTTTTATAGCCACCGCTAGGCAAAATTCCAAGCTTGAACATGGAGTAAATAATACGTCTCTGTACTGGTTTCAGACCGTCACGCACGTCCGGTAAAGCTCTTGCTACAATCACGCTCATGGCGTAATTAATATAAGCATTGCGCATTTCTGAAGCAATGGACCTATGTGAAATATTTTTGGTGTCCTGAGCACTTTGCAAGCTTAACTGAGTCTTGGCGGTTATAGCTGTATGTTGGTTATAAGGGTCAATTGAAGTGTTTTCTGTATCTTCCATGTGTTGGTGTCAGCCCAAAAGTAAATTGCAACTAAATCGCACTAGAAATAGACTTACCAATTTTAGCACGACAAAGGACAATTGGGATATAATCCCTTTGACAACTCACATATATTTGGGTCTACTGGATCTACACAATTTAGTGTTTTTCACAAAGGAGTGCAATGCAGTTGAAATAGAGTTAGATTCAACTATAATATGACTATATTTAGTTCTGAGAGCGTTCTAGAGTTGTAATGTAGTCAACTTAGATTGGGGTGGTATCTGAATCGTTCTCTAACCCCCCAAAAAATTATTTATTTACCTTAAACAACATCACATCGCCATCGCGTACTATGTAAGTCTTGCCTTCTAAGTGGATTTTGCCTTGTTGTTTTGCAGCTTCCCAGCCACCGACCCCTACGAAGTCTTCATAGCCAACCACGTCTGCTGCTATCATATGTTTCTCAAAGTCAGTATGGATCACTCCTGCTGCTTTAGGCGCAGTCATCCCCTGCTCGATTGTCCAGGCTCTGACTTCTTTTTCCCCAGCGGTAAAATAGCTGATCAATCCCAAAAGCTTGTATGCAGAGCGTGTGAGCAGCTCCAATCCAGAAAATTCTAAATTGTAACTTTCCATAAATTCTTGCCTTTCTTCCAGTGGCATCGCCATTAGTTCAGATTCCAGTTTGATGTCCATGGCCAAGATTTCAATATCATCTCCTAGTACAGCGCGCAACTCACTAATTGCAGTGTGAGCAGCCTCCGGTTCCACATTGACCACATACAATTCCAGCTTATCTGATAGGAGAAAAAGCTCTCTGCGAGTTTGGATGATTTCAGCCACAGCACTATCTAGCGGGAACTTATTGCCTAAATTACCATCGTTCAAATGAGCCAATAATCCTTGCAAATGATCTATAGCTGGTTGCAGTTTCTTGTCACCTTTTACATTGCGGATTAGAGAAGCAAGTCTGGTTTCCACAGTGCTAATATCTTTGAGAATCAGTTCAGTGTGGATAATTTCAATATCGCGCAAGGGGTCAACTGTGGTCTCCACGTGCAAGATATCACTACTGTTGAACTTTCTGACTACATGGACAATAGCTGAGACCTCTCGGATGTGGCTCAGGAATTGATTGCCCAAGCCCTCGCCTTTATTGGCACCCCGCACTAAACCTGCAATATCAAAAAATTCCACTACAGCTGGGATAGTGGCCTGAGGTTGAACTAGCTGCGCAATCTTATCTAGTCTGGGATCAGCCACTGGTACAATACCTACATTGGGATCGATTGTACAGAAAGGATAATTTTCAGCGGGAACTGACTTTTTAGTTAGGGCATTAAACAATGTAGACTTGCCGACATTTGGGAGACCGACGATTCCAAGTGAAATATTCATGTATTGATTCTACTATATTATCGGTTTAAAATAATTATTAAATATGGCAGAGTTCTATAATGATTCTTGGGATGCTGCCGGCAGTTACCTTAATTACCTGCGCTTAGTCAAGGAGGCGCAGCATATTGTTGGGCAATCAGCTCTATTGAAACCCTTAATCCCTGACTTGATAAAATTGCAGAAGGCTTTGGATCAGCCCATGGAAGCAGATTGCGTAATGTTTCAAGTTGGGACAATCAGAATTATAAGATCTAGGCATGCGGGTAATTTATTTCGACTCCTACCCTTAGATCGTGGGTGTGTTTATGCAGCCTCGGCTTCTTCCCAAGTAGCTAGATTGGTTAATCCTTCACAACATGAACTTGATCGTGAGTATTTATTTACTCCTACTGATAATTCAGTAGATCAACCTATCTTAGGACCAAAATTTTTCTTTAGCGAGGAAGATTTAATTCGACGCAATGCTCTGGCAGTTGGAGACGTATTGATAGCGGTCTTGGTAAATCAACCATTTCCATTTTCACAAGCAATAATAATTCCTTCAGTTCCTGAGGCTGGGAGTGCTATTAGGTATTTGCACAAACAGATTTATGAACGCTGTAGAACATTTGCAGCAGAACCGTAAAGCTTCTCTTTTATTTCGGCCAACCCGTTTTTTAATGCGGCCCTAGATAGTAGCAGAGATAATTCTACTTCAGAAAAGTTGGAATTATGAACAGCTAATTCTACAAATTCTTCGAAGTCTAAAAATCTTAGAGTAACTTTTTCACCAGGATCTAGCTCAGACTCAGCGGTTTTTTTACAATTACGGATAATGTAAATGTAGATATTCCAGCTAATCTTGCTGGCAGGATTTGAAATAAACCACAATTCCGGCTCTTCACCTTGATAGCCAGATTCTTCTAGTACTTCACGCTTCACAGCCTGCACTTGGTCTTCGCCAGGTTCAATCCTGCCACCTAATAGCGCTTGAAAAGGGGTCTTACCAGGTTGTTCTTGTTCACTAACGATGATTTTGCCATTGGTATCAATACATAAACCCACTACCGTTCCTGCTCGCTTTAACTTTTCGAAAGTGGCAGTGCTACCATCAAATAACTCTTGCTCCCATTGGTACACATCAAAGATAATCCCAGAAAATACTTTTCTGGCATTTTCAGGCAAGTCCGACTCTGCTGGAACAGGTTGAGTATTCATAAGATAATAAACTATTTAACTTGCCTAAACGTCGAGTAATGCTTTGTCGCTATTGGTTTGGATGAACTTCTTGCGAGGACCGACTTCATTGCCCATCAGCATTTCGAACACTTTTTCAGCTTCTTCAGCGTCATCAATGCCAATTTTCTTGAGAACACGGTTACTGGGATTCATGGTAGTTTCCCATAATTGCTCCGGATTCATTTCTCCTAGACCTTTGAAGCGCTGTACTAGTTTAGGACTGCTCCCTTTAGCGGCCAGTTCAGCCAGTTTTTTGTCGCGATCTTCTTCAGTGATGACCCAGAAGACATTATCCTTGTCTACTTCGATTCTAAATAATGGAGGTTGGGCGATATACAAATACCCTTTTTGAATCAATTGTTTGAAATGTCTGTAGAAAAAAGTCAACATTAGAGTGGTAATGTGCTCACCGTCAACATCAGCGTCGTTCATAATCACAATTTTGTGATAACGAAGCTTATTCTCGTCAAATGTCTCACCAATCCCAGCACCCAAAGCCACTACTACATCTTTTAGCTTTTCATTGCCTAGGACTCGGTCGATTCTATATTTTTCACTATTGATTGGTTTACCGGACAGTGGTAGTACTGCTTGAGTAAATCTGTCTCTACCCTGTTTGGCAGAGCCGCCTGCAGAATCTCCTTCGACGATATAGAGTTCACAATCCACTGGTTTTCGGCTGGAACAGTCTGCCAGTTTACCAGGCAATGTACCACCTTCTAAAGCACCTTTGCGAATCACTGCGTCCCTTGCAGCTTTAGCAGCTTTTCTAGCTTTTAGTGCTAGCACAACTCTGGCCATAATCAACTTGGCATCGGCAGGATTTTCTTCTAGATAGCGCTTTAAACCAGCCTCCACGACCTTTCGTACTGCTTGGGTAACCTCAGGATTGTTTAATTTGATCTTTGTCTGACCTTCGAATTGCGGTTGACTAATCTTGACTGAAACCACCGCCGTTAATCCTTCTCTGACGTCTTCACCACTGAGTTTAGTTTCTTTGTCACTTACACCCAAATAGTCATTGAGAGTTTTGGTAAGTGCAATTCTAAATCCAGCTAAATGAGTACCGCCTTCAGGGTTAATAATATTGTTTGCGAAAGTTAACACTCTTTCTTGGATATCATCTGTGTATTGCAACGCTGCTTCCACTAAGATGTCATCTTCAGTGGCACTGGTATAAAAGATATTACGTTGAATGGGCTTTGACTGCTTATTTAATTGTTTTACGTAAGAACGCAGTCCACCTTCGAAGTAAAAACAAGATTGTGGAGCAGCACTGGTAGCAATCTTGTCGTAAGTGGCTTTCTCAGGCTCTACCTCGCGCGCATCAATCAACTGAAACAATACCCCGCCTGTTAGATACGCTTGCTGCCTTAGGGTTGAATACACACGCTTAAAGCTGAATTGAGACTCACCAAAGATCTCAGCGTCAGGATAAAATTCTACAATCGTGCCGTTTGCAGTAGATTTGATTCCCAATTTCTTGACAGGGGCCAAAGGCTTGCCACGGCTGTATTCTTGAAAGTAAGTGTCGCCATCTCTTAACACTGTGATAGTCATTTTATGACTCAAAGCATTGGTGACTGACAGACCCACTCCGTGTAAACCTCCAGAGACCTTATAAGAGTTGGAATCGAACTTACCACCTGCGTGCAAACTAGTTGCAGCAATTTCTAAGGCTGACACCCCTTTCTGGGGATGTAAATCTACTGGGATACCACGTCCTCTATCTCTAATTCTAACGCCATGACCCGGGAGGACCGTCAATTCAACCAAGTCATTGTTTCCCGCTAAAGCTTCGTCAATCGCATTGTCTACAATCTCTTTTATCAAGTGGTGCAAACCATCCACACCCGAATCTCCAATGTACATAGCCGGTCTGCGTCTAACTGCCTCCAGGCCTTCTAGAATTACAATATTTGCTGCGCCGTAATCGTTGTTACTCATAGAGAATATTTTACACTATTGCTTGCAGTTCGAGAAAAATTCTATCAGTTAATAATTTAGTATTTACATTTGCCCCTACACTCTTATGTATGTTGGTAGTCAAATTCATGAGCAACTGTTGCTGCTGCATGCTAAGCCGGGGACTAAATATCGACGAATTTACTATTTTAGTAAATACCTCAAAAATTACACCTTTACTTGCTCCAGTTTCTTGAGCTGCAATTATACTTTGTAATTGCTCATAGGCGTCGAATTTATCGCGATCCAAGAATTTCTCCCAAACTGTAAATAAGTTATTGACAACCTCAGCGTCAATATTGAACTCTTGACTTAATTCACTGCTAAAGCTATTTGCTGACTTTGCTGGATCTAGCCTGGTAATTAGACAGCGTGACCTAATAGTTACCAATAAATTTGTTGGTTGTTTGACCTGCAAGTAAATTTGCAAAAACTGTGGTGGTTCCTCAAGTAATTTCAACAACTTGTTCTGTGCTGCTATATTTAGTTGCTCTGCAGGTGATATGAGTAAATATGCTTTGGGTTGAAGATTTGGTTTTATCTGCGCAAAGCCCAGTACTGGGATAATCTCCTCTACTCCAATCTCTTTTTTCGTGGCGGGAGTAGTTAGTAACATAATGTTCACTTTATTGCCTACACGATTGCTAAACTCACTTAAGGTCTCATTCGGCTGAGATTCTATTGGCGATTCCAGATCTTCCACTAATTGCGTCTGCACGAATCGCAGAAAATCTGAAGAATTAGCAATTAAAATTTGAGAAATATTTGAATTGTACATCTGTGAAAATTATATACCATCTTGTACTTACTGAATTAAACAATTATATCTGCTAAACTATTTTTAGCATGTCATCACTGCCCGAACTCGACAATGCAATTATTCCTTCAGGCCTATCCAGTCAGGTAGCTACTTCTATGTCAGATTTGGGGACGCCTAGTGGAGGTTATACTGCGGGCTCTACTCTGCTAGATGCATTGCAAAGAAGCGGCAAATTAACCAAACAGCAAGTCGACGATCTCAAAAAACTGGTAGTTACCTCTGGGAAGACCATGGAGCAAGCTGCTACTGTTGAAGGTGGGCTAACTGAGGAAGAAGTGTATAAAGTCAAGGCTGGAATGTTTGGAGTGGAATTTGTAGATCTAGGTTCTCTAGATTTTGACCCTACACTTCTTAATAAAATCTCACCAGATGTGGCGCGCAAGAATTTGGCTGTGGTGGTAGGTCGTGGTGTTAGCGGTCTAAAGGTGGCAATGACTGATCCGCTTGATATTCAGAAAGTGAAATATCTGAGTGCGATTGTTGGTACTACGATTGAGCCAGTACTTGGTACTCCGGGTCAAATCAATTATGTGATTGATAATAAATATGGAGCGCAGGTAGATTCTGAGGTTGATAAGGCCATGGAAGATGTTGGCGATCAAGTGACAAATCTTAGTGGTGTAGCCACTGAAGTTACAGATCTGGCCAGTGGGGCTGATTTGGCCAATGCACCAGTGTCAAAGATTGTAAATATGATTCTGGAATATGCAATTCGTTATAAATCTTCTGACGTGCACATCGAGCCCCGAGAAAATAAAATCGCGGTCAGATTCCGCATATACGGTGTGTTGGCTGAAAAATTGAGTTTACCCAAGAAATTGATGGCAGCAGTAGTCTCGAGGATCAAGATTCTAGCTACATTGAAAATTGACGAGCATAGAGTCCCCCAGGATGGGCGTTTTCAAGTGAAATTAGGTGATGAAATGGTGGATTTACGTGTATCTACAGTGCCTACTGTCTACGGTGAAAAGATTGTGATGCGTTTGCTGCAAAAAGGTGGTGGCGCGATAGATTTGCCAGCCACTGGAGTCAGAGGTCATGCTTTCAAAGTGTTCAATGAAGCGATTCACAAAACTCAAGGAATTATATTGGTAACTGGCCCTACAGGTAGTGGCAAAACTCAAACTTTGGCCAGTGTGCTGAAAGTTTTAAACACTGGCGAGGTGAATATCATGACTCTGGAGGATCCGGTAGAAATTCGGATCGATGGTGTCAACCAAGTCCAGATCAATACTGAAGTAGGACTCACATTTGCACGTGGATTAAGGGCTTTCTTGCGTCAAGATCCGAATGTGATTATGGTGGGAGAAATTCGCGACTCTGAAACCGCTGGACTTGCCGTGCAAGCTTCTTTAACTGGTCACTTAGTTTTGGCCACATTACACACTAATTCGGCTGCCGCCGCGCCACCCCGCTTAATCGACATGGGTGTGGAACCGTTTTTACTGTCCTCTACTATTAATGTAATCTTGGCGCAAAGATTAGTAAGGAAGATTTGTACCCATTGTCGAGAGGCCTATTATGCAGACAAAGCTGTGGTTACAGAGATTCACAAAATTTTGGACGGCATCAAGATGCAATACAATTTCTATTCATTACCAAATAATCAAGAGGGAGATCCTACTACCATTGATGATGACAAGCTAGTGCTATATAGAGGTAAAGGGTGTTCTAAATGTAATGATACTGGCTACAGCGGGCGTTTAGGGATTTTTGAGGCGATTGATATCAATGAAGGTATTAGTAAGCTCATTTTGCAAAGGGAATCTGCGTTCGCGATTAACAAAGCTGCCGTAGCCAATGGAATGATATCAATGGCACAAGATGGATTTATGAAGGCACTGGAAGGGATTACCACTTTGGAGGAAGTTCTCAGAGTTCAGACTCATTAAAGAATACATGGCAATCTTGCGGTGTGCTTAAAAATGAGTAATACTAAATTAAATTACTAAAATTAACACTGCCAAATGCAACCCATAACACCAAATACAGATTTTCCTGACTTGTCAGCACTAAGCGGTAGTTTGCCTACTCCCATGGCGAGTCCTGTATCTCAAACTGAACCAGACAGCAGTGCAGCAGCAGACATTACTCTAGAGATTGATGATCAAGGCGTAAAGACTATTTCTGGTCCCGCAGTTGAATCTCCCGCAGTTCCTGCTCCCACAGCGTCATCAATTCCAGTGGAAGCAATTCCAATGACAAATATTGGTGAAATTGCCCAACCTGTGCCTGTTCCGGTAGAGCCGCTTGTCCCTCCAATATCTCAGACAGCTGCTGAGCCAACAGTATTGCCAGCGTTCAATCAAGCTCCTGCCAATACAATTGCACCACAGTTAGAGAGTGCTGTACTTCCACCTCTCGAGGCTCAACCTACTGCCAATGCAAATCCAGCTGCGGCTGAAGCCAAAGTCGGCATGAAAGATTTTGTGGGAATTCTGCCAGCTGATACAAATATTGAAACTTTTATGTTACTTGCCTTGGAGCGCAAGGCTTCAGATATACATTTTGCTGCTGGCTATCCAGTGATGATTAGAGTTGACGGTGCACTTATCGATGTTTCTGAGTCTGTTACTGGCGAACATGCCAAGATTTTGGCTTTATCAGTACTAAATGCAGATCAAAAAAAACTGTATGAAGATAATCTAGAAATTGACCTTTCTTATACTAGTGTACAAGCCAAAGTTAGGTTTAGAATTAATCTGTTCACAGATAAAGGCAATTGTGCTGGCGCATTAAGGTTAATTGCTACCAAGATCAAAACTATCAAAGACTTAGATTTGCCTGACATTCTATTCCAAATACTCGAAGAGCCTTATGGGCTAGTACTCGTGGTGGGTCCAACTGGTAGTGGAAAAAGTACAACCCTAGCTGCGATGCTCAACCACATAAATATTAATAAAAAAGAACATATTGTCACAGTAGAGGACCCAGTAGAATACATTTATCCTGTTGGTCAATCTATTGTGAACCAGCGAGAATTATCTGCAGACACCAAGTCCTGGAAAAATGCTCTAAAATCAGCTTTACGTGAAGACCCGAATGTTGTGTTGGTGGGTGAGATGCGTGATTTAGAAACTACAGAATCTACTATTACCATTGCTGAAACTGGGCATTTGACTTTCGCAACTTTGCATACAAACTCAGCTTCACAAGCGATAGATAGAATAATTGATATCTTCCCAGACGGTGCTAAGGCTCAGATTAGAGCGCAATTGGCGAATGTTCTGGTAGCTGTAATTTCGCAGAGATTGATACCTATCGCCCAAGGTGGCCGCAAAGCAGTTCTGGAAGTAATGTTAGGGACAGTGGCAGTGCGCAATGCTATCCGTGAAGGCAAAACCTATCAGATAGACAATATAATGCAAACTAGCGGTGACTTAGGAATGTTAACTTTGGAGAAATCGTTGGCAGAAATGGTGAAGACAGGCCTTATCACTAAATCACAAGCATTTGAATATACTGCCAAGCCAGATGAACTAGAAAATATGCTTAGCCATCATACTGCTTAATTTAGTCTACATAAATTATGTCTCAAAAAAAATTCAAATATGTAGCAAATGATAAAACTGGCCAGCGAGTCGTAGGCGATTACAAAGCTGAAAACCGAGATCAGGTGGCTGATTATCTACGCGAACGCGACTTGTTCATAGTGTCGATTACTCAGGATTTAGGCTTAGACTTCAAATCTTTGAGTGACATCCAGATTGGGGGGGCTTCACTCAAGGATAGGATGGTATTGGTGAAACAAATGAGCACAATGATGCAAGCGGGCTTGCCAGTGTTGCAGTGTTTGGATATTTTGGCCAAGCAACTGGATAGCAAACAGTTACAAGAACAATTAGAGTCTGTACAAAGAGAGATTGAAGGTGGTAGCACTCTTTCCAGCGCTTTCCAAAAACATGCCAAGCTTTTTAATGAGGTGCAAATCAACTTAATCTCTGCAGGTGAAAAAAGTGGTAATTTAGTGGAAGTGATTGGTCAAGTAGCATTTGATATGGAAAAGTCTCATGCGTTGCAAAGCAAATTGCGTTCTGCCATGATTTACCCAGCAATCATTTTCTTTGCAATTGCCATTGTTATGATAATTCTTGTGGTATTTATGGTGCCTACGGTTAAATCTTTATATGCAGACTTCAACGCTTTAGATAAGATTCCAGACATCACTAAGTTTTTGATAAGCGTGAGCGAATTTTTCCAGAATCCTCTGGGCTTAGGAGCAATTATTTTTGTGTTAATTATTGCTTTCTTTTTGTTCAGATCATTCCAGAGCACTGAACAAGGTAAAATGGCAATTGCTGGTTACTCGTTGAAACTGCCAGTCTTTGGACAGCTAATTCAAAAGGCACAGCTAGCTCAATTCGGCAGAATTTTATCAATGTTAATGAAGTCTGGTGTGCCAATTATAGAGGCCTTGAAAATTGTCTCGAAATCATTGTCTAATCCTCTCTATACTAAGGCCATTATGCAGTGTGCAGAAGAAGTATCCAAAGGCGTGCCATTGGCTGTACCTCTTGCTAATAGCGCGGTGTTTCCTCTAATCTATATCCGCCTAGTATCTACTGGCGAGCAGACAGGCAATCTAGATAAAGTTTTGGCGGATTTGGGCAAGTATTATGACGCCGAAGTAGATGAAATTACCAATAACTTGACAAAACTTATGGAGCCTCTTATTCTATTAGTAGTTGGAGGAATGGTAGGTTTTCTTGCAGTCGCCGTGTACCTGCCAATCTATAGTATAGGCAATGTTATTTCATAATCCTGCAATAAGATTATATATATAAACATTTATTTTATTTACTTAAATTAAACTTAAAGATATGCAAAAGTCGCTAAAAAAAACTTTTAGAGGTTTCTCCCTGGTAGAATTGCTAGTCGCAATGGCGATTATCGGAGTCTTACTGGGATTAGTAGTGTTCGGTATTTCTACAGCTCAACTTAACTCAAGAGACGCACAAAGACGTCAGAAATTAGCTGACTTCCAAATAGCAATTACTGACCATCAAGGCAGAACCAATGCTTATCCTACCTTCTCAGGAGCTCCTACTATCATGACTGTAGGAACAACTACCGTAGGCTTGGCTGGTCCAACGCAATGGCAAGCGACTGGAACTACAGCTCCTGGCGCAACCTCAACTGCCAATACAACTAGTTATTGCTATGCTACTAATACGACTAACTTCGTATATATTGTAGGAGCCAAACTTGAGAGTGGTGCTGGTGCTTGGGCGTATGTAGGTGAAACCAAATCTGGGCAATCTTTGCCAGCAGCCAATTCAGCTACTCGCAATTCAGAATGCACTAGCTTATAAGTACATTTATTAATAATTAAAACGGGCCGCAAGGCCCGTTTTGTTTAGTTAAGCAGTTGTTATTTTGAAAGGTATCTTGGAAATAATCTTGGTTCTGGATTTTTTGCAAAAACTTTTGATTTTGGTCTTTTTTATAGCTATATATAGTGCTATTGGGAGTTACTTCTCTGTGGCTATTACTAGGGGCTGGCGTGCAAGTGCCAAAGGCCGCTCACATTGTGATGGATGCGGCCGTAGACTTAATTGGTGGGAATTGCTACCGGTTATTTCTATCTGCTTTTTGGCAGTAAAGAATAAAGGTAGAACTAAATGTTGTCAGTCCCCTATTTCTCTTAACTATCTGGCAACTGAAGTTTTTGCTTTCTTTATAGGAGTTTTAATTGGCTGGTTGTGGCTGATATCGGCGACGGGAGTCAATACTCTTCTGCTTGTTCCGATTAGTTTAGTATGGTTGTATTTGAGCTTGGAAGACATTTGGAAATTAACTGTCAGTAGATCTGGCTTAATGCTACTAGTAGGGTTCGTTTGCATTGCAGAGTTAATTAGCAGTGTTAATGGCGCTCCGCTGTTTGCATTCGGCACTGAGCTAATTAGCAGGCTGGTTCTCACAGTAGTCGTGGCGATATTAACTGCAGGATTAATCCTAATCAATAAAGGTAAGGGTTTGGCAATGCATGATCTTGTCCTACTAAGTCTCGTGACTTTCACACTAGGATTTCCGCAAGGATTGTTTGCAGTAAACTTGACCATAGTACTAAGCAGTTGTGTCGCGGTAGTCTTTATAATTAGACAAAAACGACTCAAGGATTTGATCATTCCATTTGTACCGTTTATCTTTCTAGCTTGGCTGCTACTGTTAGCTTTTCAATAGAACTCGAAATGGTGCCAAAGTTAGATTTAGAGATCTATGCAACTGAGTAAATTTTGATTATAGTGTCTTATGCAATTATTTTTTCATACTAAATACAGAGCCTTTTCACTTGTAGAGCTGTTAGTAGCTATGGCAATTATTGGGGTATTGTTGGGATTGGTAGTATTTGGTATTTCTACGGCTCAGCTTAACTCAAGAGACGCGCAAAGACGTCAAAAGCTAGCGGACATTCAGATAGCAATTACAGATTATCAAGGTCGGACAAATTCTTACCCGGCGACTGGAAGCGTAGCTCCTACAGCAACTCAATTGAGTTTTGGCACTGCAACTGTTCCAGTGGCAGGCCCTGCACAGTATCAGCTAGGTACGGGGGCAGGTCCAACAGGAAAGGTCTCAAATGCAAGTGCTACAACATATTGCTACGCAGCGAATGATCCTAAATATGTATATATAGTAGGCGCTAAACTCGAAAGCGGTAATGGAGCTTGGACTTATGTGGGTGAGGTCACTTCAGGCAATTATTTACCTGGTGCTACCGGGACTACAGTCATTGCAGGCTGTGTCATTTTCTAGCAATGTGACTTTTTTAACAAGTAAAGACCCACTCCAGTGAGCGCACGCACTTTTGGCTGTTTTTCAATATGGATCGTTTCTGACTCCATTTCGGATCACTTTGTATCTAAATTAGATCTAATTTAGGTACAGTATCGGAAGTGATCCGTTTTAGATACAAATTGAAAATGGTCCAAATCAGTTAGCTCAGCTAAACTCTTCCAAACTTAGCTAAACTCTTCCTAAGTAGCGCGGCAATCTGGAATGTCTCGTTAATTAAGAAGGAAGACTTTCCATCGCAATTAAATTTTACTATAGTAAGATATGCTCAAATTCTTGCCAAAAAAGCATATCTACAGGGTTCTCCGGCTGCGGGCATTCTCCCTTCTGGAAATAGTAGTGGTGATTGCCATTACGTCTACCCTAATGGGTTTAGGGATTGCGAGCCTGGTATCTCTAAGGGATCGCAATATTATCCGCCAAGGGGTTAATGAATTCGTACAAACTTTTGAAACAGTGCGCAATAGTGCTCGAAATAGCGAGATTACGAGAGCAGCAGGCGCTAGTGAGGCTCAAATAATCAATATTATCAACAATACAGACTATTATGCTTTGCAAATCAACAATAACAATTACTACAAATTCATTTGCCAAGATTATTCTAATCTGACTACTCCAGTTGTCTGCCAACTCAATAACAATGGGATTAAATCAGAGTTAAGTACAAATATTCTCATCATTCCCTTGGAATCCTATGATGAAAGCACTGGGGTGCTTGTGGAGTCAGTTAGCACCGCGGCAAAGTGTGAATTCGCAATTTTTAATTTAAGTACAGGCAACTTCAGATTTGCTGAAGATAAAACTGCAGTGACAAGTGGCACTCCCATGGAGTTCAAAACTTACGGCGGAGCTCCTTGTTATTATAGATTCAAGTTAAATGGTAATGAAACGATTGACTCTATTGTGAAAGTAGATAGACTTAGTAATAAGATAGAGATTTTAAGGTAGAAACTTTAGATAGAAACTTTAGATAGAAAATTTAGCTAGAAACTTTGAAAACCATGCTAAAACAAACTTTTAGCAGTCTTACTACTGCTCCAAAAGCACTAAAACATTTGCAGATCTCGCTAAAACTTTGTTTTAGCGGCTATTTGCCAGCTATTGGCCTTTTGGAGGTAGTCATATCAATGCTGATTAGTTCAGTGATTTTGTTGGGGGCAGTTTCAGTGGCAACCAAAGGATACTCATTAGTAAAGGAAAATGAAATCCGCGACGGTGCCAGTGCCATTCTCATCAGATCACTAGAATTATCAAGATCGCCGTTTGACTTGAAATTGCGTGATAAATTTGCGGTAGGCGTTGACTCTGCAGGAAATGCTGTGCCCCCCGGGGCAACAACTTATAAACAGTTTGCTCTAGCCAATAATGTTGCTGGCTATGAATTGGTGGAAACTGTACCCCAACCAACAATCCCCAACCCACCGGTAACTGCAGCTGATGTCAACTGTGAGGTGGCTAGTCCGCCAAGCCCACCTATTAGGGTTACCAGCGAGCTCGATGATACTTTAGTGATGTGCAATCTGGTGTATATTAGTTACTTTGGTGTCAGTAATAGTGGTAAAGAAGCAATTTTCGAGATCCAGTCGTTCGTGGTTTATAACTACAGCAATAAAAAATTCATGGAAAGATTAGTGAGTTATCGACCCGAGTTGGTGTAATTAATTTTGTGAAGAAAAGTTAATGTCTGTACGAAAGCGTCAATTAAAACTAGGTAAGCACTATCGAGCTTATTCACTATTAGAATTAGTGGTGACATTATTGCTCACTAGTATGATTATGCTGGCTTTGATTTACATTGTCAGCTCGCTACTAAGACTCTCGGCAATTAGCTACAACCGAGCTAAACTGCGCGAAGACACCGTTGACTTTGTGGAAGAATTTGAGAAAGATCTGAGAAACGCTAGTAAGGTCGGCAAATGTGAAGGTGTAGTTGCATTTGGAGCATTACCCAGCGCGAATACCTTCCAATGTGTGTTTCTAACAGATCGGGTTTATATGTGGACCACTTGCCCAGCACCTACACCAGACATTTGCGCCGCAGGGGCCAATTGTACAAATCGTGCTGCCACTGGAACTCCATTCTCAGGAGGAGGCACTCAACCTATTACCATGTGTAAGTATGCAGTTAGCGGTTCAGAGCCGAATTTTATTGCTGATACCGCGGCTGTCAATCCCATTAGCATTTTTGATACGAATTATTATCTCGAGAGGTTTGAGGTCACTAATGTAGTTACTCCTGATATAAATCCCGCTACAAATCCAAACAATAGTCTGAGCAGTGCCGACGCGGTGCGCAGAACCATCGCCTTTACAGCAGTTGTCTCGCACCCCAATACGCGGTTAAATATTAACAATATAGTTAGACAATCATTGATTACTACCAAAAACTTTGACAGAGTAATAAAAACCGATTGACATTTATTTTGACATTCATCAGAATAAAATAATAGGAAATTTATCTTAATAGAACAATAAAATATGGATCTGCCCAAATTCTTCGGTATAGATGTTGGTAAAAATACTGTGAAGGTTGCATATTTAGAATTAGGTGCAAAACTACCTAAACTGAAGAAGCTATTTAGTTTTGCCACTGGCTCTGGTAGTCTTACTAGTGAAGACGCAGCCCAACGCGCTGATCTCTCCGTGCGCATCAAAGATGCTGTTGCAGGGGTTAAGTTGGATACACGCAAATGCGTAGTAGCGCTTCCTGAGCCAGTGGTTTTCAACCGGCTACTCACCTTCCCTGCCTTGGCAGATGAGGCTCTCAATGAAGCAATTCACTGGAACGCCAAACAATTCATCCCAATTCCAATTGATGATGTGCAAATGGATTGGATTAAGGTAGCTGATCTAGAGGTGGAAGGTAGAAAAATGATGCAGTTGTTGTTGGTTGCTGCCCCGAAAAATTTAATTAATAATAGTATTAGCATCTTGAAGGATGCAGAGATAGAAGCTATTGCCATCGAGACAGAAGCTATTGCCACGGCGCGCGTGATTGCTAATGCCTATCCTAATGTAGGTTCTGTGCTAGTTTTGGATATAGGTTCCTCGGGTACAGATCTGAGTGTGGTAGACTATAATAATTTGATCTTTTCTCAGAGTTTTGGTACTGGCTCAGAATCTATGACTAGAGCGATTGCCAGTAGCTTCAGTTTAGACGGTGTGCAGGCCGAGCAATATAAGATCAAGTTTGGCCTGTTAAAAGACCAAGCAGAGGGTAAGATTTTCCTATGTCTGGATCCGGTAATGCAACTGATTGTGGCAGAGGTTAATAAAACTATAAATTTCTTCAAGAATAAATATAGCCAGGCAACTCCAAAAAAGATTTTGCTATTGGGTGAAGGTTCAAATATTCCCGGCATTGCAGAATACTTACAAACAGCATTGGGCATGGGAACTGAAGTAGCCAATTTGCGCAATAACATTCAAATTGATTCAGCCATGGAGGCTGAGCTGCCCCAGGGAAATCTAGGCGGTTTTGCTGTAGCCATAGGGTTAGCTTTAAAGACAAAATAACTGATAAATAGCCACTATGCCTAAAACTAATCCGCTAGCTGAACTATTCGCATTTAACCTTTTGCCTCCTAAAACCAAGGAGGAAATTGCTGATGAAGTTAAGCGCAAAGAGGCAACAGCTTACGGGGCCTTGTTGCCATTCATTACCCTAGTATTTGCAATAGTGTTATTCCTCATTAATGCTTTAAGCTTAGATCCTTCAGTAAAGGGCTGGGAAAATGCATTAAGTAATATCAAATCTGAACTAAATAATCCCAACAGTTTCTTGGGTCAGTTAAAAGTTACCAATGGTGAGTTAGTCATAAAGACAGGCTTCGTGGCTGAACCAGTGCAGAAAAATGTCGATTTCAATCAAATCTTTGAGATTCGCAACGCGGTGTTTACAAATAACTCTACAGGAAGTGTGGCTACGAGCTACGCGCGCGAAGCTAACGGAAACTTTATTCAGAATGCTACCTCTACTGATAAGGGTGGTGCCGCCGAAATTTTCAACAAATTCAGAGAGCAAGCACTTGTGGAAACCGAGACTGTTAAACTGCGCAATGTCACTTTTAGTGAAGAAGGTAAAGAATATAGGTTTTCAATCTCTTTTGAAATTAAGCCAGAGTTAGGTCAAAAAGCCACTTAGATAAATATGGACGAAGTAGAAAAACAAAAACAAATTGAGCAAAAACGGACTAGGAGTTTCTTAGCGGTGATTGCGAAGTACTATTTGGCTCCATTACTGATGGCGGTAGCAAGCTTACTGATCTTTGGAGTATTTATCGTACCCAATGCGGAGCAGTTCATAAACAGTATCAATAAAATTCAAGAGCTACAGACTGAATACGATAAAAATTTAGAGACTAAGGCCAGACGAGAGCGGCTACAGTCCAGTACCAACGATCAATTAGGCAAACTGGATATTATCAATGCGATTATTCCGCAGGCGCAAACTGCAGTGGTGGGGTTCACTGAGAAAATTAAGCAAAAGGCTCGCGAAAACAATGTCACAATTGGGGCTACAGTTACCGGAGAAATTGTGCAAGTATCCACTGCCAATAGTGGAACTAGAGCTGGGACTGGAGCTGGTGCTGGAAATGTTGCCAGCCAAAACCAGTCAAAAGGCTTGGAGCTAGTAGAGCTACCTGCTGATTTCACTGCCCAAGGGACTCTAGCCAGTGTGCGTAGCTTTCTATCTAGCATCTACAATGGTGACGACTTTATAATTATCAAAAGCATGGAATTACAGAAAGCAAGCGCTACTGGATCGCAGCTCGGTGCTGTCTATAGTCGAGATGAGGGTAATTGGACAATGGAGCTCACATTAACCAAGTATCAATTACGCGTTCCAGTGGGGGTAAGTGACGCCGATATCAGACTAAGCTACTTTGAGATAGCTGATACCTCAAAGCCACAACAAGCTGTCCTAGACTTCATTCAGAAGAACTATGCGGATACGACCAAACCTACTGCGGAATAATCTCAATAGAAATTGACAATCAAGGAGTGTGAGCTAGGAAGCAAGTTCTTCTACACTGGCCTCTTCTTCAGCTGGCATTGGACCTTCGTCCTCTACCAATCTTAAAGCGTAGCTAGTATTGTAGAGTTTGTTGTAAAGGTATAAGAGTTCACGCACTGCTTTGATATTGCGGCCGGATTTGCCGATAAACAACGGAACTAATTCGCTGGGTAATTGTACTTGGATATCGGCTTCGGCCTCTTGAGGGAACTGACTACCAATTTCTTCACCAAAGCACACAGTAATGACTTTGTTAAATTTGGTTAAATCCATAGTATCAAATTGTACTCAGATTATTTAAGAAGCGCTAGCTTCTGCTGCCTTAGCAGCTGCTTGAGCCTGCTTTTTGCGTCCTGGTTTAGATGCGAACTTATGCTCAGGTTTTGGATAAAGGTCCTTAGTTGAAAGTAAATAGGCAACTGTTTGTGTAGGTTGCGCACCAACTCCTAGCCAATACTTAATCCTGTCTGCATCTGCAACCTCGAAAGTTGAAGGCTTAGTACGTGGGTTGTAGAAACCCAAATATTCAAGAGCTTCACCCGTTGCTTTGGTGCGTGCTTGCATAGCAACTAATCTGAAAGTGGGTTGGTGTTTTTTTCCAAACCTCATTAATCTCAACTTAACCATGTAATTTAACAGTGCTAAAATAATTACTTTTGTATTATACCAGATTCTAGACGAATTAAGCCCTCACTTGCCGCAGCTTGTTCAGCTTCTTGTTTTGTGCGGCCTTTGCCCTGTCCAAAACTTTCATTATTGACAATGACTTCTACTGTGAAAGTGCGCTCGTGGTCAGGACCTTCCTCATGTAAGAGCTTATAAATAGGAGTGAATTTATGCACCTCCTGAGCTAGTTCCTGTAACCTTGATTTGGAATCAATATCTAATCTATTGGCAATAATTGGAATGAACTTTGGCACCAGTAGAGTATCGACCAGAGCTTTGCAGCTTTCCATACCACCATCGATATAGATGGCACCTAATAAAGCCTCAAAGGCATTGGCTAAAATATAGGGTCTAGTACGTCCTCCAGTTGCAGCCTCGCCCTTACTCATAAATATGTACTCCCCTACTTCTAATTGCAGAGAAGTCTGCGCTAAACTCTCAGTGCGCACTACAGCAGCCCTAAAACTGGTAAGCTCACCCTCACTGCGTTCAATATATGTACGAAATAGATATTCAGTGATTACTAGCTCCAGCACCGCGTCGCCTAAAAATTCTAAACGTTCATTGTGCTCTAGAAATTCAGTTTTGACCTCATTTAGGTAAGATCTGTGAGTGAGAGCTTGTGCCAACAGTTCAAGATTTTGAAACTGATAGCCAAGATTGGTCATTAGGATTTGTAATTTGCTTTGTTCTTCAGCAGTAATTGTCATGTGCGTGTATTGATTGGAAAACTATTTTTTGGCTTGGGCAGTATAAATATTACCTAAAACACCACTAATAAATTTAACATTACCCTCTGTACCAAAATCCTTGCCCAGCTCGATAGCTTCATCAATCGCTACTTTGCTAGGAACTAAATTGGCGCGGAACCCTTCGTAGATAGCTAGACGTAAAATCTGTAAGTCCACTGGATTTATCTGAGGCAAGGGCCAAGATTTGGCAAATTCTACTATCAGTTTATCAATATCTGCTTGTGCAGCCAAGATTCCTTCTACAATTTCCTGAGCTTTTGGCAAGGATTTCCCCAATTTCTTACTAGTTTTATGAGATATTTTAGGCATTTCCAGGTCCTCAGCGAAGTCAATCACGTGGTCCACATTCACAGATGGGTCCGTAGCCTTGGCTTGGCAATGTTTCTCATAAAGCATTTGGATAATGATCTGCCTTAGTAAGTGACGATTGTCTATAGTGGGCTTGAGAGCTGGGTCTGGTTCTACCACGCTAGTATCAATGTCGCTAGTTGTTTGGGGCATAATCAGCGGTTTAGTATTTGACTTACTATTTTACGTTCATCACTTGCGCGCCAGCATAGTGGCCACAAACCTTACATATTTGATGTTGAGGCTTTAATGACGAACAATTGCCACACTTTGTTAAGTTGACTGCGTCTAGCGCGTCGTGAGATCTTCTGCGATCTCTGCGGCCTTTACTATGTTTTCTCTTTGGAACTGCTGCCATTTCGGTAATCTATGAATGTAATTTTACTTATGTATTATAGCAGATGGTTTTGCAAGCGCATAGCAGCTTTGACTAATTCCTTGCTGACAAGATTATAGGCCACTTGATAATCAACCGACCTTAATAGCTGGGGCTTGGGAGACTTACTCAACTCAACTGGATCGATCAAAGTTTTGATATTCACATATAATTGTAAGTACTCTTTAGGCATTCGCAGTTTGTATTCCCTTAACAATTGCTCCAGCGGAATAATTTCCTGATGGAGAAAGTATAAATCAATTATGTCTTTCCAAGTTGTTCTGCCTTCTAGTGCTACAAGCTTTAGGAAGCCTACATCGACAGGGTCGAGCACATCTATACCCATAAATCTTCGCAAAGGCATTTGTACTGGTAAATAATTTTCCCACAACATTATCTTCACTCTCTTTAGACTAAACTCAACAGCGCCTTTATTTCTTACTAGTAGTTGAAAATCTTCCGGAGCTAATTGCTGGAATAGCCGGTATGATTCCGCGGGAAAATCTTTGGGACTGAAGAAATCGAAGTCCACTGAGATTCTATGGCCCAAACTTAAGGCCAAGGCTGTGCCCCCAGCTAAATAGAAATCCTTTAGAAACTCAATTTTTGCTAGCTGGGGAAGTAGCTGTATAGCCTCAGCCGTGAGAATTTCAGGATAAAACTTGTGCGGTTGTGGAGACAGTAAAGTTTTCAAAATATATTTGCCAAAATTGTTTAGTAGCTGCTGTGACCTCTCGACTATTTAATACAGGAACTAAAGACTCTACACCAAATTCAGCTATAAACCAAGCCAGGCAATTAAGATCGCCCTTCTCGGCCACCCTAACTGCCATAAATTCCTTGTAATCTGCAGCTTCAAATACTTGCAGATCTACATCCCATAAAATATTTTTAATACATTGAGGCAACATCGTAGATTTATTCTACTCCAATTAATTACGGATAGTTACACTTTACGAAGAAAATACACGCTGCTCTCCCCTAGTCTTTCTGAGTGGAGCAAATTGATATTTTTGGCAAGAATTAACTGCAATTGCACAGGCCATCTTAACACTGTGAGATTATCAGCAGTAAGTAAAGATGAATAGGAACTTAGTTGAAACTCAGTAATTTTTGTAAAAGGCGGGTCGATGAAAATAAGGTCAAATTGATTCTGCGCAACTAAGTCTGTGAGCACTCCTGGTAATTTTCCTTTAGTGACTGTAAATTGCTCAGCCGGAAACTCGCAACTGGCAAGATTGGCAGTGATGGCCGCAATCGCCTCGGCACCATTATCAATAAAGTGACAGAAACTAGCACCTCTACTCAAAGCCTCAATGCCGTAAGCGCCACTACCAGCAAATAGGTCTATGACTCTAGCGCTAGGAAGATATTCGCGCACTAAATCAAATACCACCGTCTTGATTCTATCTGTGACTGGACGAGTGCCTGAATCTGGGACTATTAAGTTTCGACCCTTTGCGGTGCCACTAATTACTCTCAACATCTCGTTACGGTTTTGGAGGCTCACTGAGCGCGTCTAAGTTAATGTTGGCGATGTCTTCCTCAGCAGTGCCACCAAAACGACGTGTGCGGTATGAATAGTCCAGAACTGCTAAACGTAAATGCTCCGCAGTGAAATCTGGAAAGTACACATCGGTGAAGTACAATTCCGCATAGTCTGCTTGTGAAAGTAGCACCCCGCTAGTTCTGTGCTCACCAGAAGTGCGGATGATCAAGTCCGGATCAGGAACATCAGGATCCGAGTCTAAATGTGCCCTAATCATGGCTTCATCAATCTCATTATTCTCAGGATTCATTACGTTAATTTTCTGCACTGCGCGGATTAATTCGTCTTTGCCACCATAGTCCAAGGCTAATTGCACATTGAATCGTTTGAATTCTGCTGTGCCCTTTTCTAAATCTTCGATCCTAGCCAACAATTCCTTTGGCAGTCGATCCTTACGACCAATATGCCTAAAGCGAATTTGACGTTTTTGACAGGCCTCTAAGAAATCTTTGAAGTAATCATGTAGAATTGCGAAAATGGCTTGTATCTCTCTTTGGTCACGACTCCAATTTTCAGTGGAAAAACCCCAAAATGTCACATAAGTCACGCCTAACTTTGCGCCTTCCTCAAATATTCGCAATAGATTTTCTTTGCTTGCGGCTCTTTGATGACCCACCCAAGGCTTCCAGCCTTGCTCACGAGCCCAGCGCCGATTGCCATCAGGGATAATCACAATATGCTGGGGCACTTTGACTTTGACAGGCTCGGCAATTATGCGTTTGCCCAAATTCTTAATTGCCGCAATCCGGTCTGCAATCAGATTCTTGTCTTCGCGCGTCTCAAATTCGGTATATTCCTGCTTACCTTTGCTAAACTTGTAGCTCAGTCCATCAATCTTGCTAAACATATTTCCTTTCTGGCACCATTTGACCAACTCACCAAGCTTGCTGCGATCTCCTTGTGCCAATAAGTAAACGGTCCCATCATTACGGTTCTCCACATAACCATTGAGGTTCAAAGCATTAGCTACATTACTAAGTGTCCTGCGCAAAAATACGCCTTGGACTCTACCGGAAATTTCGATTTCAATTTGGTTCATATCTAATTATAACTATTCTTGCGAGTATATTTTACAACTAAATTGGCAACTATTAGGTAATTGTACTCCAACGCTTAATAATGTCATAGCTGGCAATTGCCATTGCAGTGGAGACATTAAGTGATTCTTTCTGCCCATACATAGGGATTTGCACCAATGGTACTGTGAATTGCTTCAGTATATCTAATTGAATTCCCTCAACTTCATTGCCAAAGATTATTGCAGTAGCTACTCTGGGTAGTTCGATCTCCCAAAGACTTTGTGTATTTTTGCCACTTTCCAGGGCATATAAGTGTAGTCCTTCTTGGGTCAATGTCGTTAATGCACTATTGAGGTCGGTGAAATGTCTAGTTTCAACAAGATTCTCTGCGTCTAAGCTAGTTTTCTTGACCTTGGGGTGACCAGCGCTTGGAGTATAGCCGCAAGTAATTACCTCAGTAAGTCCAGCGCACTCCGCCACACGCAAAATTGCACCTACATTGTAAGCCGAGCGAATGTTATCTAAGACAATTGTTAGTGGAAATATCTGTGCCACGTTACAATTATATAGCAATGCCAGAAATAGCACATTACAAATTGGATCCAGTGGAAGCGTTTGCCAAAAAATTTCGTAGTGGCAGAGCTAGATTGCGGATCGCTCCTATTAAGAATTTCCTGAAACGATATCAGCTCGCAAAGCTTGGTGGTGGCTCACAAGTGACTGTCTACAAATTGCTAGAAACTGGCTGGGTCTTAAAAGAAGGTACTTTGCACTACTCGGTGCCTTTAAGTCCCAAATTAGTATTTACAATCCCTAGAGCACTAATGTTTTTCTTGGCTTCCATCATCCCATTGGGGATACTGCCCAGGCGGCAAGAATTGTTGCAGCATTTTCGATTTGCCAAAAAACTAAAACAGTACTTGGGCTCTGCCAAGCAAAAAAAACTGCGCAAAGCTTTCTGGAGAGATCTGCCTGAGCTGCTTGCAGAGTATGATTTACCTAATTATGTTAGCAGCTACATCGAGCAAATTCCCCCAGAAACGTGGAGGCATGATTTTTTGGTTAGAGATTATCTACTTCTGGGCTACCCTCTGCAGCAACAGGAAGAAAGCCAATTCACCTACTTTGTTTTGCAACCAGAGTTACATGGGTCTACTCTGCAAAGTCTTAACTGGCAAAAGTTGTCCGTCAGCATACAACAGCAACTAGTACTATTTAGTTTACTCAATCTCTATATGTTCCGAAACACTGGGTTTCTTGCCGATGTCAGCGGGCGCTATTTAGCAGATTATGAAAAGTGGATTATGGGCACTGAAAATCTATTGGTTACTGAAGAAGGCTTGAAACTTATCGATACGAATTATACTGCGCCCAATCTGAACTTCTACCTAAGTGGTCTCCAGAAAATGTTGGCTAAATTAGCTTAGCTTAGTCAGTTATATTAGCTGGCCTGAACTAATAAAAACAAGATGATCAGTCCTAGGATAATGCGGTAAATTCCAAACCCAGCCAAAGCTCCCTTGAGCTTTATGAGACGTTTGAACGCGCTCAAGGCTAGTAGAGAGACTATGAAGGTGGTGAGAAAGCCAATAACTAATTGGGCAACACTCGCGTTAACCACGGAGGGGTTACTGGTGAGTTGCCAAATCTCCACTAATGTCAGTACTGCAAATAACGGTAAGCCTGACAGAAATGCATAGTCAACTGCCAAGCTACGCGATAAACCTTGAGTAAGCCCGCCAAGCATAGTACTACCCGAACGCGAGACTCCTCTTATTAAGGAAAATGCCTGAATGATACCGATAGTAAGGGCATTAGAAACTGTTAGTTTGCCCAAAGGTGTGTAATCTTTAGGGTCGCTGGTAAATAGTTGAGACCGGCTTGAGGTATTTTCTGCAACTGCTTCTGCTGGTACTTTGAACTCGGCAATTATCAAGAATATTCCCACTATAATCAAGGCAAAGCTAGCGATAACAGGCTGTTTAACTGCCCCATCTCCTAGGATGAAGAGGGCTCCGCCAGCGACCAGGGCGGGTAAAGCTGTTAAAGCTAGGTTTCGCAGCAAGTTCCGTCCAGCTTCAGTTTTGGCGTTCAGCAACATTTGTCTGAGCACTTTGCGATAGAAAATGACTATAGCTAAGAAGCTCGCCACATGCAAAATCACATCGAAACTAGTGTTTTGAAAACTCAGATCTAACCCCAAGCCCAAACTATCGTTCAAAGTGCCAATTAACAATAAATGCCCGCTGCTGGAGACAGGAAATAACTCAGTAATACCTTGAATTATGCCCAATAAAAATGCTGCAAACATATTGATGAATATTAGTAATTAATTTTAATCCTTTAGACTACTTAAAGCTAACGCTTGTGATATTCGCACTTGTTCTGAGTTAGTTAGGTCGGCAATCTTCAAGTTCGGTATCCCTGCTTGGATGCGGCCATAAACTTCGCCAGGTCCCCTACTCTGCAGGTCAAATTCAGCCAATTTCATGCCGTCAGTTTCCTGGGCAAATAGTTTCAACCTGGGACTGTTAGTATCACTACCTGAAAATACCAAGCAGTAGCCCTGATTTTTGCCACGCCCCACCCTACCGCGCAATTGATGCAATTGCGCCAGGCCAAATTGCTCAGCATTTTCAATCACTATCAAATTCGCGTTGGCGATGTCGATGCCAACTTCAATCACTGTGGTACAGACTAAGATTTCTGCACGCTTATCCTTGAAATCCGCCAGTATCTTGAGCTTTTCGACGTCCTTGAGTTTGCCGTGTAGCTGTAACAGCCTAATTTCAGGATTATTAGTCTGGAAATGCTCGTTCAGTTTTTTGTAAACTACCGCCACGGAGGCTTTTTCATCTTTACTAATAATTACCGGGGCACCGTCGACCTCTCGTTTTTCCTCGATAAGTGGACAAACCCAAAACACCTGATGCCCTTGGTTAATTTGCTCGCTGATCCAGCCCAGAGAATCGAGACGTTTGGACTCAGGCACTAGGTAGGTAATTTTCTCCAGTTGTTGTTTAGGCTTAGTGGCTATCACACTTATGTTGATACTACCGAAAATACTCAATGCCAAAGTGCGAGGGATTGGTGTGGCTGTGAGAGATAGGTAATGCGGTAGGATTTTGCTATCCATTAATTTAGCCAGTTGCTCACGTTGCTTCACTCCAAAACGATGTTCTTCATCAATTATCAGTGCTCCTAGCTTTAACCCCAGCCCGAGACCCTTACTGCGGTGCAGAAGTGCTTGTGTGCCGATGAATAACTGAGGCAGTTTATTGGGTCGTACAAATTCAGTTTTTTTGCCTACGTCGGTGCTGGCTGTGACTAGCTGCACTTGGCTGGGGAAAATTTGCTGGAATAATTGATAATGCTGCTCAGCTAGCACCGTGGTGGGCACCATCAGTATCACGTCTTTGTGGCAGAGGAAACTTAGGAAGATGGCACTGCCTGCTACCGCAGTTTTGCCACTACCCACATCACCTTGGATCAATCTATATTCAGGTTTACCTGAAAGAAATCCAGTTAGGATCTCCTGGCTGGTGCTCAGCTGATCCGCAGTAGGTGTGAATTGAAAGCGCTGCCAATAGTCTTGTAATATCGTGGCTGCGCTCACTGTAGGTTCTAGTTTTAAATGCGCAACTGCCTTAGCTTGCGCTCTTGCTGCTGCTTGCTTTAGGAGCTTTTGTTGAATTGGAATTAATTCTTCTACACCCAATCTAAATCTTGCTGCTGCTAACTGATCCCAATGCTCAGGAAAATGCACCTGCTCAAAAGCCGCAAGTCTGTCGAGCCATTTACTCTGCAAGTTTAGCGCGGCGATGATCTCAGGCGCAATCTCAGTATCGGCAAAATCGTTAATATCTGCGAGATTATCTATGATTTTTTTTATTAAGCGACGGTAAATCTTGGGTGAGAGGCCAGTCGTCAAAGCGTACACTGGGACAATCCGACCACTGTGCAAAGTTTCTGCCGTATAACGTTCATGCAAAGGTGAGTTGATAAAAGGCTTACCTAACTTGTCTTGGCTTAACTTGGCAACGAATGAATAGATTGTGCCTGGGATTAGACTGTTTTCTAGAAATGGCATGTTGAACCAGGTAGCCTTGATCTGTCCAGTCTCGTCGGTGAGCACTGCTGTCTGGATTGATTTGAGGCGACCGCGTTTCAGGTAAGCATTGCGAAAGCTTTTCACTGTGGCAATCAAAGTCGCAGGCTTGTCATTGCTCAGTGCAGCGATCTGCACTTTCTGAGAATAATCCAAATAGGCTCTGGGGAATGCTTGCAGTAGATCGTTGACTGTGAAGATTTCTAAGCGTTCTAACTTGCTGGCAATCTCACTACCCACACCACTGATTGCAGTGACTGCTGATTGCAGCTGCATTTATTGGGGGATTAACACAGATAAGACTGGGCCGATAAATGTACCCAAAACCACGATCAACACAACCATCACCCAAAGTAGTTTGAGTAAATTCAGCCGCTTTAAGGATTTCCAAGTGGATCTGATTCTATCCTTTGGAGTAATATTTTTGACACTAATATTTTTGCGATTATTATCTTCCATAGTTATTTTTGCGGTTATTTATCAGTTATTTTTGCGGTTATTTATCAGTTATTTAACGAGTTCAAACCAATTGCGTTTGCCTAACTTTATAATATCACCTAGTTTGAATTCATAGACCAAGATTTCTGGATCTAGTTTCTGGCCATTTATTTCGACTCCACTTTGCTTGAGCAATTGCTTAGCACTACCCTTAGAACTGCTCATTAGCTCTGCAATTGCGGTGATCACATCATTAGGCTTGCCTAGATGGCTTAAGCGATCGCTCAGCTTGCTTACACTGATCTTAGTGCGCACCTCTGCTGTCTCTTTCTGCTGAATTGTGCGCACAAAGTGTTCCTCAGCGGCCTGCGCTGCTTGCTCGCCTTTGAGCATTGTGACAATTCTTGCTGCCAATAGCTTCTTGTATTGCATAGGATTATCCCCTGCTTCCATACTTTTCTTGATCTCGACTAATTCCTTGTCACTGCTATCAGTTAATAATTCTAAACCTGTGAGAATATGTTCATCTCTATAAGACATAGCTACTCCGTACATATTCTCTGCGCTGTCGCTCAGATTGATACCATTGCCCATGGTTTTGCTCATAGTCAACGCATCTGGCGCTGGCATAAGTTTGTGGGCTCTGACTAGCTTTTCTTTGCCAAGGTAGGCTTTGACCAAATCGCGCCCCACCAGCATATTGAAAATCTGATCTGTACCGCCCAATTCCAAATCTACGCCCATTGCGACGCTGTCATAGCCTTGGAGGAGAGGGTAAAGAATCTCTTGCATTTGTAGTGGTTTGTTGTCCTGCAAGCGCTTTTGGAAAAGATCACGCTCCAGAATCTGCTGCACTGTCATCTTAGACATCAGCTTGATCAAATCTTCTAAAGTCAGTTTGTGCAGCCAAGTATAATTGCCCTTGAACTCTACTGGGTTGAGTGGGTCATTGAAGTCAATCAGCTGCCCTGCCTGTTTTTTCCAGCCGGCCATATTCTGCGCTATATCTTCAGTGCTGAGCAGTTTGCGGGTAGCACCCTTGTCAGGATCCCCGACTCTAGCTGTATAATCACCTACCAAAAAAATGACCCTATGGCCAAGTTGTTGCAAAATCCGCAGAGCGCGGATGCCCATGGCGTGTCCTACGTGTAAGTAAGGCCCTGTGGGATCAAAGCCCATGTAGGCCGTAATTCTCTCCCCACGCACTAATAGTTTGCGCAATTGCTCTGCCTGCGGCAGAATCTTTTCTACGCCACGGTTGAGGAATTTAGCAATCAAGACTTTGTCTACAATAACTTTATGTTCAGTAGTCGTTTTGGAGGACTTAGTGGCAGGATCAGGTTCACTGCCAAGACTATCTCCGCCTTCAGAACCTGAATCTACTCTGCTAGGATTGAGTACAGAGATGTCGATAGTCTCATAGTCCCCTAACGTTTTGAGTAAATCGTCTTTGCTGATTTTTAGAGCAAATTCTGGTGAGGTCGATCCACAATAAACCCAGTCCATCTCAGTGATTGTCTTATCAATATAAACCTTAATATTTGTTTCCTGGCCGTCAAAGTTATACTTTGTTTCGCCTAACAGCACTGGTGAGACTAGCCCAGTCTCAAAACCTAATTCCTTCAGGCCTTCAGCGCTGGAGAAACTGACACGAGAGCTTCCTAAGGCCAATTTCAAACGCTTAATATCGAAGTTCATATCATCACGTCTCAAAACGGCTGCGTAAGAATTGCCTCTAACTTGGTAAACTAATGTAGACATTCCTTCACGAAAAAGAATGCCCAGATGCTTGACTGTGGAGTCAATATCCAGATGCTGGGGATCCACTGGCATTAACTCGTAGTTAATATTTAAGCTTTTGAGTTGAGCTTCAACTTTTTTGAGGTTCGACATAGGTGCTTACATTTTAACCTATTCTGTCTTAATTCTGAACCTCAATATATATGGTATATAACTACTAATGTTTATTTCTAGGTTAGCAGTCCTGTAACCTGAGCCAGATCATGATCAGTCTTCAGGAAAGTGCCAACTAGTTTAGTAATACTGGTTTGATTTAGCAAATTACCACTCCATATTAAAGTGAGTCATTTTGTTTGCTACAATTAAAGGTAAAATCAAGCTAGTATATTTATATAATTTAAGTATAAGCTCATGAAAAAAACCGTACTCATTTCTTCCATAATAGCTATAGTACTACTGATGGTGATCCTAGGTTTCGTAGTATCAAGACCCCAGGCAAATACAGCAACTACCAGCTCCTCTCTTAGCTCTGAGAAACAGTCAGATTCTATGATAAAGCCTGCTGCGACAAATAAACCTGATGACATAGCTGATGCGCTGAAAAATCCCGGCAGTTATACTAGCTACTCAGCCAATAGCTTGACCGACCAAGACAATGTTATCTTCTTCGCTGCCAGCTGGTGTCCCACTTGCAGATCTTTGGACAAGGAAATTAATTCAGAGTTGAACTCTATTCCAGCTGATCTTACTATTCTCAAGGCAGATTATGACGCAGAATCCGCGCTCAAACGAAAATATGGTGTCACATATCAACATACGCTGGTGCAAGTAGATAAATCTGGTAATTTAATTAAGAAATGGAATGGGAGCAGGGACCTAGCTGCAATCACCTCTCAGCTGATTTAGATAATGGAGTATTTACTAATATCATTCTTAGCAGGAATCCTGACGGTATTGGCACCATGTGTGTTTACATTATTGCCGGTGATTTTGGGTGGCTCACTCACAGGCCAGAGCTGGAAGAAGCCCCTGGTGATTATTGGCTCATTGTCTGTATCAATATTTGTGTTTTCGCTGGCACTTAAAGCCTCAACATTACTAATCGACATTCCTTCGGAATTTTGGAGATATGTATCTGGGGGCATCTTGATTGTTTTTGGAATGCTGACAATATTCCCAGAAATCTGGGGCTGGATCAACGTGAAGTTGAAACTTAGTGATCAGTCAGACAAATTGCTACACAAAGGTGCTGCCAAAAGTAGTCTGGTTGGAGATATTCTGGTAGGCGCAGCCTTAGGCCCAGTATTTTCTAGCTGTAGCCCCACCTACGCTGTCATCATCGCCACTATATTGCCGCAAGACCCAATTGTGGGCGTGATCAATCTAATTGCCTATACATTGGGACTGGCATTAATCCTGGCGCTGATCTCGATCTTTGGGCAGCGCTTGATTAAAAGAGCTAAGTGGGCAGTAAATCCGGATGGTATCTTCAAGAAAGTATTGGGGATAGTATTTTTGGTCGTCGGTTTAGCCATTTTTATCGGCTTAGACAAAAGGTTTGAGACATTTTTACTCGATCAAGGTCTATTTGTGGCCACCCCTATTGAGCTGGGACTTCTAGAGAACTAAAATATTGCTATAATACGGGGTATTAATTCTTAATACAGCAATTGGAGAGATGGCCGAGTGGTTTAAGGCAACAGTCTTGAAAACTGTCGTGAGGGCAACTTCACCGTGAGTTCGAATCTCACTCTCTCCGCCAATTTGATTTCCTAAAGGAAAAGAAGAAACTGAATAAACACCTGCCCCACTCACCTTGCTAGCGTTTTATCAAATAGACTCCCTATCTTTGTTTGAGCAAGTGCTAAGGATTGCATACACTAACTACTGATAAATGATGATTTTGATACTATATAATAATAACAGTAAGACAATACGAATATGGCAAACGAAAAAACGACAATTGGGGACAATATCAGGAAATACCGCAAACTTGCTGGCATTTCTCAAGATGTGCTGTCAAAAAGAGCAGATTTAGCTTTTCATACGATTGCCAAAATAGAAGCTGGCTCAACTCCCAACCCCACTATTGATACAGTCAAAAAAATAGCGGACGCACTGGCTGTTTCGCTTGATAATTTAATGAAATAAAACTATGGCAAATAATCTAAATACAACTAAAGAACAAGAACGAGCCGAACTTCATCGTGCCATTTGGCAAATAGCGAATGATTTGCGAGGAAGTGTAGATGGCTGGGATTTCAAACAGTATGTACTAGGAATACTTTTTTATCGTTTTATCAGTGAGAATCTTACCAATTATATTAATGCCGATGAAAAGCGCAACGAGAACAAAGACTTTGACTATACTTTGCTTTCCGATAAAAAAGCTGAGTTTGGAAGAGCCGACACGATAAAAGAGAAAGGGTTTTACATTCTGCCAAGCGAGCTTTTTGTAAATGTTCATAAAAATGCAAGGAGTGAGGCAAAACTTAACGAAACACTTGCAAATATTTTTGATAATATCGAAAATTCTGCCAAAGGATTTGATAGTGAAGATGATTTAAAAGGATTGTTTGATGATTTGGATGTGAATTCAAATAAATTAGGGGGAAC
>Ga0105048_10002055_pt1 | contig 32543 bp, 20 predicted proteins | sample MAT05_FD_78382 | JGI IMG/M metagenome (GOLD analysis project Ga0105048, IMG submission 78382) | Freshwater microbial communities from Lake Fryxell liftoff mats and glacier meltwater in Antarctica - MAT-05 | ecosystem: Environmental > Aquatic > Freshwater > Ice > Liftoff microbial mat | place... | reverse complement strand
GATAGCGATGACTGTTCGTTCGCGGTCACGGAAAAAGTTTCCCGTCACTGTTCTTCACTTCGCCCTCCGCCCATAATGGCTTCATTCTCCGCACCCGCCCGCCTCCGTTGAGGATCGACCGTGAAGTACTCGTTGATGTGGTTCGCTTTGCTCTGCTGCTTCGGGCCGCTCGCGGCCGCGGAGCCGTTGCCTTCGGTCATCGAACGCATGAAGAAGGACATCTTCTTCCTGGCCGGTGAAGAGTGCGAAGGCCGCGGCATGGAGACCAAAGGCATCCTCAAGGCCGGCGAATACGTCGCCGACAGTTTCAAGCAGTCCGGTCTCAAGCCTGCCGGGAGCGAAGGCTACTTTCAGCCGTTCACGATCAACGGCGCCACGCGGCTCGGGTCCCCAAATACGCTGGTCTTCACCGGGCCGGACGGCGAGAAGCGCGAAGCCAAATTCGATCGCGACTTCAAACCGACCGGTTTCTCGGGTACAGGCAAGCTCACGGGCGAGTTGGTCTTCGTCGGCTACGGCATCACGGCGGAGAAACTGAAATACGACGAATACGACGGTCTCGATCTGAAGGGCAAAATCATCGTGCTGATGCGGCGGACCCCGAAGGCCGACGAAAAGGACAATGCCTTCGAGAAAGACACGTCGTCCCTGCATGCCGCGTTGGCGACCAAGGTCAGTTTGGCCGTCAAGAAAAAGGCTGCGGGCATTCTGTTCGTCAACGATGCGAGCTACGGCAAGGACGGCGACGCCCTCATGGACTTCCGCTACGCCGGCGATCAGGCGGCCGAGATTCCGATTCTTCACATGAAGCGCGAAATCCTCGAGAAGATCCTGACCGGCATGGACAAGAAACTCGCCGATATTGAAGCTGCAATCAACAAGGATTTGAAGCCCCAGCCGATCGCGTTGAAGGGCTGGTCGGCCACGTCCGAGACGACCATCAACAAAGGCTCCTTACCTGCCCGCAACGTGGTTGCAGTCTCCGAAGGCTCGGGTCCGTTGGCGGATGAAACCGTGGTGATCGGCGCTCACTACGACCACTTGGGCTACGGGGAATCCGGCAGCCTCATGGGTCCGGCCGGCAAGGGCAAACTTCACTACGGAGCGGACGACAACGGCTCGGGCACAACGGGACTTCTGGAAATGGCTCGCCGCATCGGCGGCATGAAGAACCGTATCGGCCGACGGATCGTGTTCATCGCCTTCGCCGCCGAGGAACGCGGTTTGTTCGGTTCGATCCACTATTGCAAGGCGCCGACCTTCCCGTTGGACAAGACGGTGTTCATGCTCAACATGGACATGATCGGTAGGGTCATTCCGGTCGAAGACAAAACCGTGAAACCGGAAGTCGGCGCCGCAGCGGGTGCCGCGGTGCCGGAAGGAATGAAGCCGACGATGAAGGATCGCGTCGTGGTTTACGGCACCGGCACGGCCGAGGGAATGGACAAGTACGTGGACGAGGTCAACAAGAAGTTCGACCTGAAACTCATCAAGGTGCCCGGCGGCTCGGGGCCGAGCGATCACGACTCGTTCTACCGCAAAAAGATTCCCGTGCTCTTCTTCTTCACCGGCACCCATAAGGACTACCACCGGCCGAGCGACACGCCGGACAAGATCAACCTCGTCGGCATCGACAAGGTCGTAAGCTTCGGCGAAGTCTGCCGAAGCACTTTTCGACGGCCGAGAAGCCGAAGTACATCGTCACCAAAGGCGGCTGGGAAGACCCGACCGAAGAACGCGCCGCGCGCGCTTCGCCCCGCAGCACCGCTCCGAAGCTCGGCATCATGCCCGGAAACTACGAGAGCACCGAAGGCGGCGTCTTGATCGAGGACGTCTCGCCCGGCGGCGCGGCGGAAAAGGGTGGCTTGAAGGCCAAGGATGTGATCGTCGGCATCGCCGGCAAGCCGATCAAGGATATCGAAGCCTACATGAAGGCGATGCAGGGCCAGAAGGCCGGAGTCGAAATCGAAATCACCGTGCAGCGCAACGACAAGAAGGTTACGGTCAAGGTCACGCCGACGCCGTGATCGGGTCGCGCAGGCCGCTCGCCGCAATTGAGCATCCATCGGCTCTTCCTCCGGTATAATGCCCATCTACGTTGATGACCTGGTCGGCAACCGGAGACCTGCCCGATGGACGGCTCGCTGTACGTGACTTCGCCCATGCTGCGGTTGGCTCCGGGCGACAACGCGCCGTCGCAACCGCAGACTTCCGAAGTGCAACTCCTTCTTCGGCAGGTGCTGGAGATTCAAAAAGAACAACTGGCCGTGCTTAAGGCCCAGCAAGCCGCCAACGACAGTCAATCTCGTTGGCGGGCGTTTCTGGCTCGGTGGAACCACGAATTCCCCGGCGTTGGTTCGGCTTGCCGCACGACGCTGCCGATCGTGGAGCGCGCCTATCTGACTCTGCTCGAGGAACTGACGGACAAGCTGCAATCCGAAGACGCCGACATCGACAATGAATTTGCCTTGAGCGAATTTCTCGATCGGTACGGCATGAAGCTCGGCCAACTTGGTTCGGTCCTGAGCCAGCTCGGTCCGATTGCTGATGCGGCTCAGTCGGAATCGGCTTCGCAATGATTCGGGTTTGCATCCGTCCGTCGCCCGACGCCCCCCAACCCGGCATTCCTCATGGAACTTTCGTTCTCCGATCTCTCCGCGGTTCGCGACCTTTACTATCGCGGGCTGTATCGCCAAGCCTATCAGTCAGCCGCCGACTTTGGGCCGTTACGGGAGTGGCGCGGCCCGGCCGCACGTCTCATGGCCGGTCGCTTGGCGATTCAACTCGGTGCCCCGAAGCTCGGCCATCGCCTGCACCTTGCGGCCTTCCGGGAAAGCCCGACCTATCTCGAAGGTGTCTATTACCACGCTCGCCATCGCCTGGACCGTTTCGGACCGGATGCCGCATTGCGGTTCATGCGTACCCAAACCGATTGGTCCGACGCGCCGCCCGGCCTGCGGGCCGATTGGCTCGCGGTACAGGCCTTGGTTTACGCTCGGATCAACGACTTCGAGCGAGCCGAAAAACTGCTGTCCGAAGCCGAGGCAGGTGCTGTTGATCGGCCCTGGATCCTGGTCGAGCGATCGTCGGTCATGGAACTCTGCGAACGGCGCGAGGAGGCCTTGGAGGCTGCGCGCCGGGCGTTGGAATTGCAGCCGTGGTTTAGGCCCGCCGTGCAAGCCGTTGCCCACCTGCTCTTGAAAAGCGGCAAAGCGGACGAGGCCATCGCTTATCTCGTTGAGGCCGATCAGCATCTGGAAAGTGGAGTGACCTCGGCCCAACTGGCCGCGATGCTGTTGGACCAACGCCGTCCGCTCGATGCGATCCGAGCGTTGGATCGGTACGAGGAATTGTCACCGCTGCTCGAAGGCGATTCGCTGAAGTGGTTGGCCGCCCGCCGGGCGGACACGGCCTATCTGCTCGGCCGAAATCGGCAGGCCGCCATTGAGGCCGCCAAGGTCGGCGACGACTTCTACAAGGATTTCGCGACGGAAGTCGCAACATTGGAGGACGGTCTCGATGCCGTCCAGCGCAATCGCATCCTGCTGCCGTTGGACGCAAGTTACGAGACGACATCCCCGAGTGCCTTGGACCTCCTCTGCCGTTTCCACGCCGTGCCGGTGCCGCCGACGAGCCTCGACCCGGCTCCGGCGACGGATGGCCTGCCGGATGCCTCCGAACGACGTCGCCTCAACGACGCCGGCTGGGTCACGCGCGAATTCACGTTGAATCCCGAAACCACCTTCGAGCTGATGCAACGCGGATTGCCTTTTCTGGTCTCGCTGATCGAAACCGGCTTCGGTCAGGCGCGCATCGTCATCGGTATGGACCGCACCCGCGGGTCGCTTTTCTTTCTGGAAGGCTCGGAGCGCACCCCCGGCGAAGCGCCGTTCGACGTACTTCTGAAGCGCTACAAGACCTTCGGCCCGCGTTGCGTTGTTGCCGTGCCCAAGACGAAAGCATCGGCCCTGGACAACTTGGTCCTGCCGGACGATGCCGCATACGACGATCTGCATCAACTGCAGGGCCTGCTCGCCGAGCGACGCTCCGAGGACGCTTGGGCGAGATTGCATGCGATTCGCGCGACACGACCTTCGGAACGCCTGACGAAGTTCGCCGCGTTGGCCTATGCCCGCGGTACCGCCCACACCGTACTGCTTGCCGATGCAGCCGCTGACCTGCTGAAGGACTTTCCGAACGACAGCACCATGACTCTCATCCTCGCCGGTTCCCACCGCGACTTGGGGCGGATGACCGAGCGGCGTGCCGTGCTCCAGGCGGCTGTGGACGCGGGCAACGCCGATCCGCTCGTGATGCAGTCGCTCGGGCAGATGATGCTCAGCGATCCGGCCGAACGGAGTGCCGCCGAGATTCTGCTGCGTCGCTCGATTCGGCTGCGGCCCTTCGGTGCCCCCGGTTACTACCTGCGCGGGATCCTGCGTGCGGACGAACTGAAGTTCACCGAAAGCCTCGACTGCTACCGCTTCGCCGCGTGTCTGGATGACCGCGAAGAACAGTTCAGCGACATGTACACCAAACAGGCCCGTGCCCACGGCCGCAGCGGCGAGGTCGTCCGCTTTCATCAGTACCGGATCCGAAAGACAACCGTACCGCCGGCTGCCTCGGCGAAGGCGCTGTTTCATGCGTTGAACGACCGCAACGATGCCGAGTTCGCCTGGTCCGCACTCGACAAGGCCATCGCCGACTGCCGGGGCTTGTTCGATTCCAAGGACGACGAAGCGGCCCGACTTTCCCTCGGCGAACTCTTGGTTTTTCGCGCCGAGCACCACGCCAATCACGGGCGGATTCAAGCCGCGGAAGCGGACTTGGCCGCGGCCGAGCCGTCGATTTCCCCCGCATTGTTTCACCGCATCACCGGGCGACTGGCCCGCATGAAGCCGGACTACCGGGCCGCCTTGGAGGCGATGCGGAAACTGCTGCCGCTCGAGCCGCTCTCGGTGGACAATCATCGTCTGCTGACCGGCCTGCTGACGGATGTCGAAGGGCGCCCGGCCGCCAAGCGACACTTGACGGAGTGGGCCGCGCTGCTGCCGCGCCACTACGGCTTGGCCAAGTTTCACGCCGAGTTTCTCTATTCGGATCACGACGACGACACGCTCGCCGTCACACGCAAACTCTTGGAACTTTGCCCGCACGATGCCTGGGCTTATCGGCAGCTCGCGCTCATTCATGCGGACCGCAAGGAACATACCGACTCGCTCCTGAATTGCGAACGGGCTGCGCAGTACGAACCGAAACATCAGTCGCACTTTGCCTGCCTGGCGCATGCCCTGCGTCGGTCGGACAAGCCGGAAGCCGCACTGGCCGTGTTTCGGGACGGCTTGAAGCTGCATCCGGATCACGAATTGGCGATTTACGAACTGATTCAACTTTCCCGCGGCATCAAGGAGAAGAAGTCCGCTCTTCGCTTCGTCGCGGAGGTCTTGCACGCGACCCCGCACACCGGCGACGGATTGCTCGCGTACTTCAACTGCGCCGTCGAGATCGTGGACGACCCGGAGGATCTGGAACGGCTGCTCAACGAAGCCGAACTGTTCCTCGAAGAACGGCCGGATTTGTGGCAGACCTGGTCGCTCGTCGTGCAGACGCTCACCAACAATCAGCGCGTCGAAGAAGCCTTGACGACGGCCCGCGAAGCCTGCGAACGGTTCCCCCTCAACGGCCGGACGTGGGTCGATCGCGCCATCACCGCCAAGATTCTGGAAAAGGACGACGAACGCATCGAGTCCCTCGAAGAAGCAGTCCTCGCCGTGCCCGGCTGGGTACCCGCGGCCAAGGAATCGGCGACCGCACTGATCGACGCCGATCGCCGCGAGGATGCGATTGCCGTGCTGGAACGGCTGGCCGTCCGTGCGTCGATCGACCCGACCGCACATTGGCTGCTCGCCGAGGCCTTGTGGGACGCCGACCGCGGTCGCGAAGCGGTCGACCGGGCGAAACTCGCCGTGCGGTTGGACACCTACGGCGACCCCCGACTGGAATCGGCCTGGTCGGCCGTGCAGGCGTGGTGCGACCGTTTGGACAGCCCGAATGAAGCCGTCGAATTCGCCCGTGAACTGACCGAGAACCGCGCCGGCGATCCCCGGGCGTGGCTCCGATACGCCCGTTGCATCTCCGAAATTTCCCAGGTGTCGGAGATTCTTCGCGCTCTGGATCGCGCGCTCGATCTCGACCCCACCAACATCGAAGCCTACGACCTCAAAGCCGAGCGGCTCGCCGCCGTCGGCCGCTTCGACGAAGCCCTCGCCGCCGCATCGCCGCCCGTCTTCCCGGCGGAAACGCCGCTCGTGCTGCAGGGGCGTGCCGCTTGGGTCGAAGCCCGACGGAACAACTACAACGCGGCGATTCCGCAGATGCAGGCCTTGGTCGCCGTCGATCCGGAATACCTCTGGGGCTGGCAGCAACTCGCGGAGTGGTACAACGACGTTGGCCGGCCGGAAAGCTACCTCGAAGCCGCGAATGAACTGAACCGCCTACGGCCCGAACACCCGACGTCGCTCACGATGCGCGGGGAAGCCCGCATCCAGACCGGCGAACGCGAGGACGGCAAAGCCGACCTCCGCGATGCGCTCCGCATCCACCCCGGCTATTCGCCCGCGGCCGTGCTGCTCTTCGACGCCTGCCTCGCGGACGGCGAGCACCGCGATGCCCGCACCGCTCTCTCGGTCCTTCAGGAGCACCTGACCGGGCCGGAAGTGCTGGTGAAGCAGCTTCAATATGCCGCCCGCACCAACGACATACCCGGGGCCTTGCGCAGCTTCCGGGAGATCGCCCGCACCACCGGGGACGGCCCGGCCATGTTCATGCAGATGGGCCTGAACGAGCTGAACCTGATCGACCAAGGCGAGCAGGCCGCAATAATCCTTCGCGAAGCGTGGGAGTCCGAAGATGAAGAGGACGACGTGAACCCGTGGTCCGCCATCTTTTGGCTCGATTCGCCCGACGGCGAAGCGGCCGACGACGATCTCAAACTCGCCGCGTGCGATGCGGTCTTGAAGAAGCGACCCGAATTCGTCCCCGCCTACGACCGCCGCGCAGAACAACTGGCCGCGATGGAACGCTACGACGAAGCGCTCGCCACCTGCCGAGCGACCGATCCGGCACCGACGGCCCTTCGAGGTCGTGCGGCCTGGGTCGAAGCCCAAAGCGGCAACAAGGACAAGGCCATCGAGATGATGAGCCAAGTTCTGCAGGAGGAGCCGGACTACAGCTGGGGCTGGCGTCAACTGACCTATTGGCAGGAAGACCTGGGGCGGCACCGCGAGTGCCTCGAAGCGGCCGATCATCTCGTGCGGCTGAACCAGAACGACCCTTACGCCTATGCCGTCCGCGGCGAGGCGCGACGGAGCTTAGGGGACAATCGCGGGGCCAAGGACGACTTCGCCAAGGCCTTCGAACTCGATCCCGGCTTTCAGGCGGCCGGTCTGCAACTCGTCACCGCGCAATTGGACGTGGACGACCTCAGCGGGGCCGCCAAGGCGCTCGAAACCCTGCAGAAGCAAGGCGACGGGCCACACGTCCGCCTGCGTCAGCTTCAACTCGCCGTACGCGAAGGGAATCTCGAACGCTCGCGGACACTCTTCCGGACGTTGCTGACGGATCTGTCCGTCAACCGCAGCGTGCTCATCGATGCGTCCAACGAGTTCCGCACTCGGAAGTGGGAACACGAAGCGGCCGAGGAACTCACAACGGTCGCGGCGGGCAACGACCTGACGCCGGCTGCTGCGGGGCTGTGGGTGCAGGATCTGCTCGTGCTGAACAAGTCGCAGGACGTGCTCGATGCCCTCCCCGGCTTGTTGGAGCGCAATGCCGAGTCCGGCCGCGAAGCCGTGTTCGCCTACGCCACGGCCATGAACGTCGTCGGTCGGCGTGACGAAGCGGCGGACATGGTGCAGCGATATGCCGCCCCCCTTCGGCAGAGCGACGAATACTGGGCCAAGTCCGGGGCCGCCCTGCTCGACGCCAAAAAACCCGAACTGGCCGCGGCGTGGCTCTCCGATTGGGCCGAGCGCGGCGACAAGGCGCCGTGGATGCTGCGGCCGGTCTTTGACGCCTTCCTCGCCTGCAATCGGGACGACGATGCCGAAGCCGTGGCCGAGTTCGCCGTCGATCAGGACGCGGACGACGAAGACGATGAGGACGTCCCGGATTTTCTCGCCTGGCTCGCACTCTTCGCCGCCATCCGCGGCGAGACGGACAAGGCGGACGACTTCATCGACCGAGTCGAACCCGTCGGCCTGCCGGACGGCGTGCGGATCATCTTCACCTTCGCCCAGTGTCTCATCACCATTCAACGCGCGGCCAACCGTGCGGCGACCTTGGCCGAGGTGAAGATCGACCTGAAGACCGCCGTCGGCAGCATCGCACCAAATCAGACGCTCCCCGGAACGGAACGCTGGTATCGCCAGACGATCGCGCGGCTAGCCGCCGACGTCGGCACGCTCTCGGCAAAGTTCTGGGCCTGGCGGCAACGCCTCCGCACGGCTTTTCCGGGATCGTGATTCGGATGGAGTTTCGGCAGAAGGCGGGTCATTTCGCCGAATTCTGTCCGGGCAGACTCCGCCGGTTTCCACCGGCTCGCTGAAGAACCAGGAACGAAGGCCCAAGACCGAAAGAGATCGATGCAACTTTCGACGATTCGCCTCATCGCCGGCAAGGAATTCCGGGATCTGCTGCGCGACCGCCGCACGGTCCTGCTGATCCTCGTCCTGCCGATCATCCTCTATCCGCTGTTCGGGCTGATGGGCTACGTGTTCGCCTTGTCCCTGATGGGGAAGGACACCAACGTCGGAATCGTCGGCGCCGCGGAACTTCCGCAGGCTGCCGGCCCATGGCCGATGTTGCTGCAGGGCGAAGGTTTTGCCGAAGGACTGGACACTTCCGAAGCCGGCATCGGTCGGATGGTCGTGAAGAATCTGACCGTGCCGCCCGAGGAAGCCCTTCGGGCGAAAACCGTCGATGCCGTGGTGACCGTGGGGCCGGGCTTTCTGGAAGCTTTAACCCGCAAGACCGGCGACCGGCCGACGATCCGGATCGAACATCGCGAAGGGGACGAGAAGGCCAAGCTCGCCGGCAAGCGCACGGCCGAGATCCTCGATCGCTGGCAGGACAGGCTTCGCGAAGTCCGCTTCGCAAACGCCGGCCTGCCGAAGGATTTTCACAAGGTCGTTGCCGTTGTCGATTCGCTGGCCGATAAGCCGAAGGAGAAGCGGGCCGCGGATGAACTGCGGGACGTGTTCAGCCGGGCCTTCCCGTTCGTCCTGATGATGTGGCTCGTGGCCGGGACGATCCAGCCCGCCGTCGACATGACCGCAGGGGAAAAGGAACGCGGGACGATGGAGACGCTGCTCATCAGCCCGGCCTCGCGGCCGGAGATCGTGCTGGGCAAGTTCTTTGCCGTGGCATTGTTTGCGTTCGGGTCGGTCGTCTGGAACGTAATCTGGGTCGCGGGTGCGGTGCTCATCATGGAAGCCGTGCTCGCGTTTCCGATTCTCAATCTCTTCGGCGTGGTCGGCTGTCTGATCCTGGGCGTGACGCAAGCGATGTTTTTCAGTGCCGTTTGTTTGTCGCTCGGCGTCTTCGCCAAAAGTACCAAAGAGGGGCAATACTACCTGATGCCGCTGATTCTGATCGTGATGCCGCTGGCGTTCTACGCCATGATGCCCGGCGCGGAACTGTCCCCGAGCACCTGTTGGATCCCGGTGACGGGTACGATGCTGCTGCAGTCGCGGCTGCTTTCGGTCTCCGCGGAGCCGCTGCCATGGGTCTACTTCCCGATCGTGTTCGGGGCCTCGAGTTTATGGGTGGCGTTGGCACTGTGGACGGCCGTGCGGCAGTTCAGCCGCGAGTCGGTCCTGTTTCGGGAAACCGGTACGACCAAGCCGAGCCTGCGAAACTGGTTCCGCCGGAAACAGGCATGACGTTGTACATGATCGAACTTCCCGTCCGGGACCCCCATGCGACCGCCGCTTGGTACGGCAAGGTCATCGGCTCGGTGATCCGACTCGTGGACGACGAGCACGGTTTCGTGCTTCTGACAACGCCCGGCAGCACGGTGAAACTCGCGTTGAAACAGAGCGAGTTCCTGCCCGATACTCAGTTGCTGCATTTCCAGGTCGCCGATCTTGCCGCTGAAGTGACACGCCTCGCCGCCCTCGGCATTCACCCCATCGATGCCGGCAAGACGAGCGCGGAAGGCTACACCCGCGTCCGCTGTACCGACCCCGACGGCCGAGGAGTCGTGCTGTTCGAATGGACGGAAAACAACTCGCGCGGAGCGTGAGGCTCAGTCTTTCTTCAGCGAGTGGAACACCAGCCCGGTCGGCAGTTTCGGGTAGAAGTACGTCGACTTGGGCGGCATCGTTTCGCGGTTACCGGCGATGAACTCGACGTGGTCCATACTCACCGCCGGCACCAGGCAGGCAATTCGGCAACTCTTCGCCTTCGCTGCATCCGTCACTTCCCGGAGCAGGTGAACATAGCCCACACGCGGCATCGTGCCGAAGGTTCGCGGCAGGATCTGCTCGATGACGAGCTTCTGCAGGATACTCACCGCCAGTGCCCGCCATTCGACGGACTTGTCCGCGGCCAGTTTCTCCATGATGGTCGCATCGGTCAGCTTCACCGCAAACCACTCCTCCGCTCCGTCGCCGGCGGCCGGGATGCCGAAGCCGAGGACTTGCTGGGACTCTTCGAGCTGAACGTGGTCCCAGCACGCGGCCGCATCGGAGCCGAACTCCCCGGCGACGGCAAAGTACGGGCTGAGCGCACTCCGCAGATCGGCCGCGGTCACACCGGCCATGCCGCTGAGCAGGCGATGGGTCGGCAGGATCACCAAGCCGGGGTCGCTCATGCCGACGAGCATCATCATGGTGAAGTTCGCCGGCGAATCCGGGTCGTCCGCATTGCCTGCGGCTTGTTGCTCGGCCAAGTACTTCAACCCGGTTTCGTAGCGATGGTGGCCGTCCGCGATATAAATCGGCTTTGGTCCCATACCGCCGACGAGGTGGGAAATCACGCCGGTCTCGGGTACCGGCCAAAGTCGGTTGATGACGCCGAGGTGATCGACGGCCGTGATCGGCGGGGCGTTGCGGATCAAAGGCTCGATCTTCGCGAACAGGCTCCCGGCTTCATCCGGATAGATCCCGAATACGGGCGACAAATTGAACCCGGTGGCCTGGAGCAGCTTCAGCCGATCGGCCTTCGGTCCGGCCAGGGTCTGCTCGTGCGGGAAGATCGTGCCGGAACCGAAGGGTTCGAGCCGCACCCGCGCCAGAAACCCGCGGCGGACGAACGTCGTGCCTTCGATCTCGAATTCCTGTTCGAGGACGTAGATCGTCCGCGTCGTGTCCTGCTTGAGGATGTCGTCGTTGAGCCAGCCGTGCAGCGTGCGGGCGGCCGTGCTGTACTTGTCCACCGTGCTCGCGGGATCGTCCTGCGTCAGTTCCAGGCGGATGACGTTGTACTCGGACGAATCATAAAGCTGCTGCTGCAGCGCGGCGTCGACCACGTCGTACGGCGGGGCTATGACGTCCCCCAATCGACCGATGCGGCCGAGGTCGTAACGGAAACCGCGAAAGGCTCGAATCTCTGCCATCGTTCACTCCGCCGAAAACGTCACCGGTTTCTCATTGGCACCTGACCGCCGTTTCCGTGAAGATGATTTACGACTTCCCCTTCCCTCGATCGACAAGGATGCTTGGATCATGATGCTTCGACTTTTGCTCGCGTTGACGGCCTTCGCCGGTGTGGCGACACCCAGCCAGGCCGACCCGGTGAAACTCGGCTCGATCACCGCCATCGCCGTGGGTCCCAAGGGAACGCTGTTCCTGGGCGACGCCACCGCCGGCGTCATCCACGCGTTCGAAACCGGCGATGCGGATGCCGGGAAGCAGGCGGACTTCCAGTTCGCCGAAGTGGCCCAGACGCTTGCCGAGCGACTCGAAACCACGCCGGACCAGATCACCGTCAATGATGTGAAGGTCAACCCGGCCTCAGGCAAGCTCTTCGTCGCGGCCACCCGCGGCAAGGGTAAGGATGCCATGCCGGCCGTGTTCTCCTTCGATGGCGGCAAGTTCACACTTCTTGAACTCGCCAAGCTCAAGGCCACGAAGTTCGCCCTGCCGAACGCCACGGAAAAGACGCGCAGCGAAGCCATCACCAGCATGGCCTTCGTGGACGGCAAGCTCGTCGTCGCCGGTTTGTCCAACGAGGAATTCGCCAGTACGCTGCGCGTCATTCCGTTCCCGTTCCCGGAGAAGGCCGATTCCGCGAGCATCGAAATCTACCACGGCGCCCACGGCAAGTACGAAACCAATGCCCCGGTCCGCACCTTCGCTCCGTACAAGATCAGCGGCGCGGACTATCTGCTCGCCGCCTACACCTGCACGCCGTTGGTGAAGGTGCCGGTCGCCGACCTGAAGAACGGCACCAAGGTCAAGGGCACGACCATCGCCGAACTCGGCAACCGCAACCGCCCGTTGGACATGATCGTCTACACCAAGGGCGGCGAAGACTTCGTGCTGATGGCCAACAATGCCCGGGGCGTCATGAAGATCCCCGCCGCGAGCTTCGCCGCGGCTGAACCGATCAGCACCCCCGTCCGCGGCGGCGCCGGCACGGCGGGCGTGAAGTTCGAAACCATCGGCGAACTCAAAGGCATCCTGCAACTCGACAAGTACGACGCCACCCGAGCGGTCGTGCTGATGGAAACCCCGGAAAAGACCCTGACTCTGAAGACGATCAACCTGCCGTGATCAAATCGGTTTGATCACGGAGGTCACGGAGAGTACGGAGCAGAAATTCAGGCAACGAATCGAAATGTGTTTCTTGTTTCCGTGCCCTCCACGTTCTTTGTGGTGAATCTCTTCTCCAAGGTTCCATCATGCTCTCACTCCTGCTCGCCGTTTGCCTGGTCGCGCCACCGGAGAAGGACGTATTCGCGGCGGACAATCTCGCGGCGTGGTGCATCGTTCCCTTCGACGCCAACAAGCGCGGGCCTGCCGAGCGGGTGGCGATGCTGAAACAACTCGGTTTCCGCAAGTATGCCTACGATTGGCGAGCCGAGCACTTGCCGAGCTTCGACGACGAATGCCGATTGCTGAAGGAAGCAGGCATCGAACTGACGGCCGTCTGGTTTCCGCCAACGCTTACTGCCGAAGCGCGAACGCTTTTGGCTGCCATTGAAAAACACAAACTGACACCGCAACTCTGGGTCATGTTCCCCGAGCCGAAGGGGCCGAGCGACTCCGCCAAAGCCGACGCGGCAGCGAAGGCTCTGATGCCCGTCGTCGATGCGGCCGCGAAGTTGAATTGCCGCGTCAGCCTCTACAACCACGGCGGCTGGCCGGGCGAACCGGCGAACGTGCTTGCCGTCATTGAGGCACTCAACCGGCCCAACGTCGGCATCGTTTACAACCTGCATCACGGTCACGCCCATCTGCCGCACTTCGCCGAACTTCTGAAGTCGATGCTGCCCAAGCTCGATGTGCTGAACCTTAACGGCATGCACCTCGACGGCGACAAACGCGGGATGAAGATCGACATCCTCGGCGAAGGGGCCGAAGACCTTCGCCTGTTGACGCTGATTCGGAAGAGCGGCTTCGCCGGACCGATCGGCATCCTCGGCCATACCGACGACGACGCCGAAGCACGATTGGCGGACAACCTCGCCGGTCTGGCGTGGCTGAAACCGCAACTCGCGGGCAAGCCGGCAGGACCGAAGCCGTTGTTCCGCACTAAGCCGCTGACCGTCGATGCCGACGGCATCCGCATCGCACCGGTGTCCGCCGTGCCCAAAGTCGTCGTGACCATGGCGGGCCGGCCGGAGCCGATCTCCGGCGCAGGCAGTTTCAAGGGCAACGTCTACCGCTGGTCGCCTAAGTATCCGTGGGTGCCAAACGTGGACTACCGCATCGAGTCCGTCGTGGACGGTAAAACGCTGACCAAGAGCTACCGCGTACCGGTCGGGCCGAGGGCTTCTGTGCTTCGCATCGATCCGACGGCGGAGCAATGGCCCGAGAATATCCTGCGGATTTATCTGCACTTCGACGCGCCGATGATGCGCGGCGACGGGCTGAAGCACATCGTCCTGACGACGACTGAAAGGAAGGTCGTCGAAGATCCGTTTCTCGATCTGGACGAAGAGCTTTGGTCCATCGACGGCCGCCGGCTGACGACCTTCTTCGACCCAGCTCGCGTGAAGCGCGGCCTGAAGCCGCGCGAGGACGTGGGCAATTCCCTGACCGCAGGCGTCCGCTACCATCTGACCGTGCGGGGGACCTGGCCCGACGCTGCCGGCCGGCCCCTTGCGGCCGGCTTCGTCAAAACGTTTGCGGTCGTCGCCGCGGACTACGAGCCGATCGACCCGATGCGCTGGACGGTGACACCGCCGGCGTCCGGTCGCGGACCGGTTGCGTTGACCTTCGACAAGTCGCTGGATCGCGCTTTGGTCGAACGGATGCTGACGGTGGTCGATGCTTCAGGCAAGCCGGTGGATGTGCCGGTGGTGTCCGTCGCGAACGACCCGCGACGTGCAGCGATCGGAACATCCGACACCGTCTGGAAACCGGGATCGTACACCTTAACAATCGACCCGCGGCTCGAGGACGTCTGCGGCAATCGTGTGGGTCGGGCCTTCGATGTGGACTTGGCCCGCCCCGCCGTCGGCGAGACGAAGCCGGTGTTGGCGTTGCCGTTCGTCGTTCGTTGAGGCTACTCGGGGTAGCTCAGTCGGCGATCGGGATCGAGAAATCGCATCGTGGCGAACTCGCCCGGTTTCTTCAGGATGACGGTCAGCTTATGCTTGCCTGCAGTGATCGCCGCAGGAAGCGCGACCAAGTCTGCACTTGCATTGCCGGCACCGATCTTAGCGTCGTCCAGCAGCACCTCGTACGGCCCGACGGCGCCGAGCAGCAGTTGTGTCGGGAACCCGACCTCGGCCGTGAACTCGGCGTCGATACGCACTTGCTTGCCGGCGGTAAGAGCGATGCGGCCATCCACCGGCGCCTTGATCTTCCCGCCGTCGATCATCGTCGATGAGATGTACGGGGACGCAATGACGTAACGCACCAGATCGCGAAAGTCCTGCACGCTCATTGCATACGCAAGTCCTTCGGGCATCATCGACTTTTCGACGATCTTGACGTCGCCGTCGATGTCGGCCTTGGCGATCTTCTTCAGCACGCCGTTCTCGACCTTGAGCGTCAGGAAGCGGTCGTCTTCCTCGGCGAGCACGCCCTGCTCGACCTTGCCGTCCAGCGTGTTGACGATCCGCAGGAAGTACGGCGCCCCGATGACGCGGTTCGGATCGATGATGTTGGCGAGCAGATACTCGATGTCCCGAGCCGCACCGTCGAGCGGCGGGCCGACGACTTGGCCTTTTCCTTCAAACTGATGGCACTTCATGCACTGGGCTTCGAAGACGGCCTTGCCTTTGGCGAACGACCCCGGCGCCTTGCCGAGATCGATCCGCATCGCGTCGATGACCTTCGTCAGTTCGGAGGGCGTGGTCCGCGACCGGCCCCAAGCCTTCTCGATGAGTTTGTTCAACTCGACATCGTTGAAGGCCTGAATGCGGAGGATGGTGTTGTCCGTCACCAGTTGGCGATCGACCGTCTTGGCGTCCATCGCCTTCATCATCGCAACGGCCCACGGCTTACGACCCGCGAACACGTTGACCAATTCGGCCTGCACGGGCCGCGGAAGTTCGGCCCAGTTCTTCAGTAGCTGTTCCGCGAGTTTCGGCGACTCGGACGCGCTCAGGGTGCGGGCAGCCTCGACGCGCACGGCCACGTCCTGCTGCGAACGCACGAGCGGTATCAGCACGGCATCGGCGGGGGTTCGGCCTGCGGCCAATCGGCGCATGGCTTCGATTCGGACCTCTGAAGGTTTCGCGGCATCGCCGACGGTGGCGGTCATCGCCGCGATGGCGTTCACGTCCCGGAAGCTGACGTTCAGCTTCGCCAGGGCACCGGCAAGCCGCGGCTGCTTTTCCAATTCGGATTGGAGGGCCGGCCAGTTCGCGGGAGGCGTGACCGTCTGCCCGGCGAGCGCAAGCGACAGGCCATCGAGAGCCTTTTCGCGGGTGTTGAAGTCGGTGCAGTCCGCGACGAACTTCAGGCAAAGTTCCAGGTCGGCCGGCTGACCGGTGGAAGCGAGTCGACGCATCGCTTTCGGCACAATACGGTCCCGGACGAAGAGATTCGTCGGAGCCTGTTCCAACAACCAGGCCAGTTCCTTGATTGCCGGGTTGTGTGCCCCCTGCTTCTTGGCGAGGACCTTCTCGTAGGCGAGCCAAGTGAGGTTGGGAATCAGCGGATCGTTGGCGTCATCGGCATTGGCCATGAGCGCCCGCAAAATCGGTGCGACATCATAACGGTCCGAAAGCATCAGAGCCGTCGAGGCGATCTCGCGGCGGACGATCTTCGATTTGGAATTTTTAACGGCATTGGCCAAGCCGGCCACGATCGAGGGCTTGATGTTTTTTGCCTGCATGGTGGCACGCACGAAATATGCCGTTTCAACTTCGCTGTAATTCGATGTGATTTTCATCAACTCCGCTTCGGCATCGTCACCTTCGGAGTACTCGTAATCGCCGTTGTGGGCTATGACCTGCAGCAGTCTCAACTTATGGCTGTTCATATCGACCCCGGATCGAACCATCGCCGCCTTGATCTCGGCCTTGGGGTAATCGCCGACGAGTCGCAGGGCCGTGCGGGCGCGGTATGGGTCCGGGTCTTCGATCGCGATCTTGATGAGGTTTTCAATTGCGGTCTGCTGCAGGTTCTGCGGCTTTTTGGCAACGCGATCCTTCACCTGGATGCGGTAGACGCGGCCGCGTTCGTAGTCCCAGTCTTCGGGTTTGGCCTGGTGGCAGGGGTTTTGATCGTGCCAGTCGATCAGGTAGATGTCGCCGTTCGGGCCCCATTTCAGGTTGATCGGCCGGAAGTTCTTGTCGTCGCTTTTCAGGAAGTCATCGCCGCGCGAGGCGGTGAAGCTGCTGCCGTTGGGTTTGAGGATGTTCTGCTTCAGGCTGCATCCGTGAATGCTGCCGAAGATCACGCTGTTGCGGTACTTTTCCGGGATGTGCGGGGCATCCAGCGCGATCAGCCCGGCATGTGCCCAGCCGCTTTCCTTGTGGAAGGTATGGTCGCTGATTTCCTTGATGAAGTCGTAGGCATAAGGATTATAGCTCGTACCAGCCTGGCGTTTATAGATGCCTCCTGGAACGATATGATAAAGGTGCGGAATCACACAGCAAGCGAGGATGAACTCACCATCCCGATTGCGCCAGTCCATGCCCCAAGGGTTGCTGGTGCCCTCGGCGAAGATCTCGAACTTCTTCGTCTTCGGGTGCAGCCGCCACACGGCCGCGTTCATGCGCAGTTCCGGGCCGTCCTGCGGCTTGATGGTCGATTGCGTGAAGATGCCCTGCATACCGTAGAGTTGGCCGTCCGGCCCCCATTGGAAGGTGTTGAGCGTTTCGTGCGTGTCTTGGGCACCGAAGCCGGTGGCGAGGATTTCAAACTTGCCCGGCCGGTCGTCCTTGTTCTCGATGAAGTAGAGATGCGGCGGGGCCCCCAACCACACGCCGCCGTGGCCGACCTCCAACCCGGTGGCGAGGTCGAACGCACCTAAGCCGGCTTTCTTTCGCGCGTCGGTGACGGGGAAATCCTTGCCCTCCGCGAACACGGTTCGCTTGTCCGACTTCCCATCCCCATCCGTGTCTTCCAGGATGACGATGCGGTCCCGCGGGGCTTTGCCCTTTGGGGTTTTGCTGGGGTACTCGAAGCATTCCAGCACCCAGATTCGGCCGCGTTCGTCGATCGAGAACGCGACCGGGTTGACGCAGTCCGGTTCGGCTGCGAAAAGCTTGACTTCGAATTCGGGTGCGACCTTGATCCGCTTGAGGGACTCTTCCGGCGAAAGGTAAGGCTGCCCGGACCCCTTGCGGTTGTCGAAGCCATGTTCTTTCTGAGCATGTGCGAACGTCGCGGTGAGCAGGAGAGAAAGCGCGATCCAAATGCGTTTCATGCGGGCACCTACGCGGTAGGAGAGGATGTTCACTTCAGCGATGATAGGCTTACGGCAACCATTCCGCAATCACGCGACTTCAGCAGGCCGGGATTCGGCAACAAGTCTGAATCGCGGCAACTCCGCCCGTTTGGCTTCCAAGGTTTGCACTACATCGATCGCCCGCGTGAAGCGGCCGCAGTAGCCGGCGAGCAGCCGGTCGAGCCTTGCCGTGCTCTTGCCGATGCCGACGTAGGTACGGAACTTCGACAGCCGCTTCAGCGGCAGCTTTGGTTGCGTCGGGTCGAATTCCCACGGATGGAAGTAGAGCATTGCCGACTGAGACCCTTGCCGAGTGAGCTGGTCGATGCCTGCCTTCATGAAACTGAGCGGAAAGAGGCGGAAGTAGCCCCCGCCCGCGACGGGAAGGTTGATGCCGCCGATCCGGTAAGTCGTCGGCGGCAGTTCGATGAGTTCGCGTTCCTGGCCCCGCACCACGAACGGTACCCGCGGCGCATCCGGCACACCATAGCGGTCGTGCCGGACGGGAAAAATGCTGGAATCGTAGCGGAAGCCGAGGTCCGCCAGCACGTCGACGGCCCATGCGGTTTCGCGCACGATGCTGAACGTCGGCGCGCGGAAGCCGACGACCGGCACGCCTGCGGCCGCTTCGAGCGCGTCTCGGCTACGTTTCAGATCGTCCCGGAAACTTGCCGGGTTCAGGCGATGGATGCGTTCGTGCTCGTGGCTGTGGGAACCGACTTCATGCCCGGCTGCGGCCATGGCCCGGACGAGTTTCGGGTGCGACTCGGCAATCCGCCCTACCACATAAAATGTCGCCTTAGTCTCGGCTTTCGCCAATTGTTCGAGCAGGCCATAGGTGACCCGCTCCATCCGAGCGACATAGTCGGCCTTCAGTTCGGCCGTGAAATTCCGTGCATGGGCCGCTTCGATGCGGTGATGTTCCTCGATATCGAAACTCAGCACGATGTTCCGCATCGTCACCCTTTCTTCTCGGTCAAGCGAAAGTCGCGGACGCTCCTCAGCCTGAAGGCACTTCGTCTGCTAGAATCTTTGGTGCGCTCGTTGTAACCGGATACTCCGCCCAGCTTACGGAACTCTCCCGCCATGGCCCGCTCCCGCCAGACTCGCCGCAAGTTGAAAATCGTCCGATTTGTTCTCGTCTGCGGCGTTGCCGTCCTGCTCGCCGGGGGAGCCTTCGGCTTGCACAAGATCCAATTCAAGCGGCATGCCGGGGGCTTCGCGCTGCGTGCCCGCGCGGCGCAAGAGGTGCAGGATTGGCCGGTGGCGGCAAGCATGTACCGAAACTACCTCAAGTTTCAGCCCAACGACTTGGAATCGCTGCAGCAGTTTGCGGAAACCTTGGAAGAACTCCGCAAGCAGGCACCCGAGAAAATCCGGGAACTCATTGAGGTGTACGAACGCCTCCGCAAACTGGACAATCTCGACGAATCCGGGCGACGCAAGTTGACCAAACACTATGCCGCCATCGGCAACACCGCCGCCGCCCGCTCGAATCTCGAAGCGTTGTTCATTTCATCCAACGCACTGCAGGACGATGTCGAACTTCTCGAACTCGGCGCTTCGCTCGATGAAGCCGAACGTAAAGTACCCCAAGCGATCGCGGGTTACCGCAAGGCCATCGCCACAACCAAGGCCTCCGCCGATACGTACATCCGCTTGGCATACATGCTGCGGAAGGAAATGCCCGAGGCCGAGGGGGAAGCGGAGGCCGTGGTCGCGGATTTGGTGCGGACGCGGCCCAACGACGTGAAGGCCAGACTGGTGCGGGCCGACTATCGCCTGCGGCTTGGGAACACGAAGCAGGCCAAGGACGACATCGAGTTCGCCTACCGCAACATCCCCGGCGGCAATGAGAACCTGGACGTGATCCAGAGTCTGACCGCTTTGGCCACGGCCGAGGGAGACTACAGCACGGCCAAGGAGATCCTCACGGCCGCCCGCACCAAACTGCCGGACGAGATTCGGCTGCAGGTCTCACTCGCCGACGTGCAGATTCAGATGCGCGATGCGGAAGCGGCGAAGGCGACCCTGCTGGCCGCAGCGGCAGCGAATAAGAAAGCCGATCGGATTCTGTTGGACATCGCGGATCGCTTGATCGACTTGGGCGAAATCAAGGTCGTCGCCGACGTCAGCCGTCGCTTCGCCGAAGCCGATGTCAAGTTCGCGGCGGACTATCTCGACGGCCGGATGAAACTGGTGAACGGCCAATGGCCGGATTCCATCGCTTTGCTCGAGCGCGCGGTGGACGGCGGCTTGGAGCGCTACCCCGCCCATCAACTCAGTGCCCTGATTCACCTGGCGGACGGCTACGCCCAGGCGGGCAACGTGCCGGAGCGGCTGCGTTATCTGAATCGCGCGCTCAAGATCGACAGCCGCTCGCCACGGGCGTTGATGGGCCGAGCCGAGAGCCTTGCCGCCACTGGGCAGGTGCCGCAGGCGCTCGACATCTACCGTCAGCTCGCGGCCCAAAGCTCGGCGGCACGGGCCGCGTGGTGCCAACTTCTGCTCGCCCAGACGATGAACCGCCCGGAAGCCGAACGGAACTGGGCATTGCTGGAAAATGCCTACGGCCCGCAGCCCCGGCCCATCGAAATTGAAGTCGTTCAGGCGACGGCTTTGGCTCAGCAAAACAAAGTCGGAGAAGCGATCAGCCTGCTCGAAAAAACGGTTGCCCGACCCGAGGCCGCACTCATGACCGGCCCGCGGGTTGCCCTCGCCTTCGTCAAGGCCGGCCGCAACCCCGCGGACGGCTTCGCCGTGCTCGATGCCGCCGATCAGACCCTAGGGAAACGACTCGATTTCCTCACGGCTCGCGCCGTGCTCCTGGCCCGAGTCCCCAATGGCGACCCGGCAAAGATCATCGCGCTAGGCGACCAGAGCGGCACACTCAAGCCGGACGAACGCTACCAGCTGTTCGCAAAACTCGGAGCGATCCTGGCGGGCCTCAGCCAAACCAAACCCGCCATCGAGTTCTACCGTAAGGCATGCATCGAGAATGCGCGCGATGCAACACTTCGACTGAATCTGTTCGAGTTGGCGGTGCAGACCGACGACGTCGCCTTGCAGGACCGCATCCTGCAGGAACTCGAAGCCTTGGAAGGGGCGGGCGGCCCATCCAAGCTGATTGCCGAAATCACTCGAGACATCCGCAAGCTCAAGCCGGGACAAAGCGAACAAATCGAGGCATTGAAGCTCAAACTCAACGAAGTCGTCCGCAAGCGGGACACTTGGGCACCGGCGGCAATACTTCAAGGTGACCTCGAACTGCTCGCAGGCCGAGGCGACATGGCGCTGGGCCACTATCGCCGCGCGATCGATCTCGGCGAGGAATCCTTCGGCGTCGTCCGCGTCGTGGTCCGCCTGCTGTTGGAGCGTCAAGGGCAACGCGAAGCCCTGGAATTGTTGAACAGGATCGCCCGACGATCCGTTCTGCCCAACGATCTGACCAAGCAATTCATCCTGCTTCGCTCTGCCTACGGCGAAAACGCCGAGCAGACTCTGGCGTGGGCACGTTCGCCGCAGGCCCTCGAATCCAAAGTTGCCCGCGATCATCTGATGCGCGCCGTCGTGCTCGAAACGAACGGTGCCCGCGTGGAAGCCCGCAAGTCGATTGAGAAGGCCATGAGCCTGGACGACTCCATTCCGGAAACTTGGGTCAACCTCGTCCGACTGCTCGTGCTCGAGGAGAAGCTCACTGAGGCCAAGAGCCTCACGACGGAGATGCAGCGTAAACTCCAACCCAAGCCGAACGATGCCGATTCCGCGGCCGCGGTCATCCTCGCGGTCGGGAGTTGTTGGGAACTGATCGGCGAGACCGCTTCCGCCGAGGAACGCTACAAAGCCGCACTGGCGTTGCAGCCGGTCAACGCCGGCATCGTTGCCCACGTCCAGCGTTTCCACCAACGCAACGGTCGATCCAAAGAAGCCGAGCAGCTTCTCGAGGATCTCAGCCGCGCCGCCGCAGCCCCGACGGAGGTGCGGCGCTGGGCACGGCGACTGACCGCCTTCAACAAGGTCTCGTCCACGCCGTCGATCGTCGAATGGAATGCAGCGATGGAGCTGATCGATCGCAACCTCCAGGAAGGCGGCAATCTGTTGGAGGATCAACGGGCCCGGGCACTGATTCTCGCCGTCGATCCGTTCCGCCAAGCCGAAGCGATCGACCTGCTCACCGAATCCGCGAAGACGGTCCCACTCACCACCGGCGAGCATTTTTACCTGAGCCGCATGTATCAACAGCAGGGCCGATTCGATAAGGCCGAAGCCTCGTTGAAGGACGCCACCCGCATGGGTGCCACGCCGTTGCCCGAACATCTCGCCGCCTTGGCTCGACTTCAGGTGCAGCGCGGCAACACCACTGCCGCAGCCGAGACGGTCAATCGTCTGAAGTCCTCCGCAGGCAATACTTGGGAAACCCTCTGCGAGGAAGCCCGCGTGCTGGCAGCCATCGGCAAAAAAGAAGAAGCCGCCCGAAAACTGCTGGAATGGAAGGCATCCGGCGAGGCCGGCTTCGCGCTGACCCGCACCGCGCCGTTTCTCGAAGAGATCGGCCTGCACGAAGCGGCGGAGGCGCTTTACCGCGCTGCTGCGAAGGAGAAAAAACCGGGTGCTTACCTGCCGCTGGCCGGCTTCCTGCTGCGTCGCGGTCGAGCGCAGGACGTTTCGGAACTCGCCTTCCAAAACGAAGTTTCCGCACCCGTCGGCCTGACGGCGCGGCTGCTGGCGGGCGCGGCCCGAGCGAAGCCCCCGGCCGCCCTGCCCGAATCCGAACGAACCGCCTGGGCACCGACGGTCCAAAAGATCGACGATTGGATCGCGAAGAAAATTCCGCAGCACCCCGGCAACGCCGAACTGCTCTTCGCCAAGGCTGAACTCGACGATCTGAACGGCCGCTACAACGAAGAACTCGCCGCTTACGATGTGTTGCTCGGCATCGACGGCGACAATCCGAACATGCTGAACAACTACGCCATGCTCGTCGCCCTGCATACCCGCAGCGGTGGCGACAAAGCCCTTGCCCCGATCCAAAAAGCCATCGCCCGCCACGGCATGAAGCCTACATTCCTCGACACCCGCGCCGTCGTCCACACCGCCGGGGAACGTTACGACGAAGCCATCAAGGACCTCAATGCCGCGATCGGCATCGACCCGAAACCGGGCTACTTTTTCCACCTCGCCATCGTCGAGGAACGCAAGGCCGGGGAACGCGGCACCACCGGCCCGCGCGACCAGGCTTTCCGCGAAGCGCTCCGCCGCGGGCTGACGAAAACCATGTTGCACCCCAAGGAATGGGCCGACTACGATAGGCTGAAGGATCAATCGAGGTGAGATGGTTGCTGCTTCGACACTTGGCATTCGAGTTGCTTATCCGGCGTTGACCGGCCCTGAACTTCTCGGGTGCCACCTCAGCAGGATAAACTCTATGTCGCTCAATTCCCTCCACGATTTGTACGTCGATGAACTTCGCGATCTCTACAACGCCGAGAATCAACTGATCAAAGCACTGCCTCAAATGACGAAGAAGGCTTCCGCGCAGGAACTCAAGGATGCCTTCACGCAGCACCTCGAAGTGACCCGCAACCAGATCACGCGGCTGGAAACGATCTTCACGGAATTGGGCACCAGCCCGAAGGGCAAGAAGTGCAAGGCGATGGAAGGCCTGATCGAGGAAGCCAAGGAGTTGCTCAAGGAGGATGGCTCACCGGAAGTGCTCGATGCAGCCCTGATCGCCTCAGCTCAACGAATCGAACACTACGAGATCGCGGGCTACGGCTGCGTCCGTACCTTCGCGAGACTGCTCGGCTTCACGGACGCGGAAGCTTCGCTTCAGGAAACGCTCGACGAGGAAGGCGACGCTGACAAGAAGCTGACGGAACTCGCCGAAACGATCATCAACGTCCAAGCCGGTCAAGCCGATGATGATGAAGGTGAAGACGAGGACGATGAAGACGAGGATGCTGAAGACGAACTCGACGAAGAGGCCGAAGCTGACGACACGGAAGAAGAAGACGTCGAAAAGACAAAGGTCGCGAACAAAGCGGGCGCCGCAAAAGGGAAGTCCGCTGCTCACACGAAGAAGTAAATCGACAGGCTGAATCGCGAAGAGCCGATGGAAATTCCATCGGCTCTTCCACCGTCCGGCCTACCGGTTGAGGTAAGTCCCGTAGACGCAGTTGTTCGAGTTGCCGAGGTTGCCTTGGCCGAAGAGCATGCCCGGGCCGCACTTTCCGGTGCCGCACTTGTTGCCGGGATTGAAGAACTGATTGCAGCTGCCGAATATGAAGGTTCGTTCGGCGGCAACGTTGCTGCACCCCGGTTTCGTGGCGCACCCTTGGCCGATGAACAGCGGGCTTAGGACGCGGTGAACGACGGACCGGGAAGCGACGGGCCCGGCCAAATCGCAGCCGCAGGTCGCACCTGCCGCAGGAGCGGCAACGACCGCAACCGAGGGGGCCACGCCGCAGCCGCCGGCGCAACCGCCGGAGACCTGCAGAATGCCGCTGGGCGACTGGGCTGAAGCGACTCCAGCAACCATGAAACTTGCAGCCAAACCAAGGCAGAACTGACGCATCGGAAGATTCCTTTCCACAGGTGAAGCGACTCGCGATGCCCGGATTCGGGTCATTCGTCTCATCATCATCGACGCTGTGGAAACCCGAGCCGGGTAATAAACTGCAATCGCAGCAGGACTGCGTCGCTCAGCGAAGGATTGGCCGAGCTTCAACGAACGTAGCGGTGTCGACCGGCGAACCGGCTGTCGCGATCCTAACGGAAAGTGCGGACATCCTGCACGAGGCGTTGATAGTCCGCTCCGCGATCGGTCCACAGTCCGGCGCGTTGCATGATCCGGTTCGGCCAATTGACCAGGTTGAGATGATCGGCCTGCCAGGTCTCAGTACGCGATCCCCACGTCGCGGACTGGAGGGAAACGATACCGTCATTCGGCCCCTCGGCATCATCGACGATGCGGGACGGGAACCACCACTCCGGCCCGAGCCAAGGCTTATCACAGACCCCGGCCACACTTACCACCGGCACATTCGGAGCGTCCGGCGTGCGCTCGTTGAACCGCGAACAGGCGTCCGTCGTCAGATCCCGAAAGGCATCGACCGGAATGCCGAAGGCGCGAAACAACGGCCGATAAAACCGCTGCAGATATCGCACGGCCCAATCCGCGAAAGGCGACCCGCGATGCGGCGTGCCGATCGTCGTCAAGGACAAGACCCGGTTCTCAAACCCGAGATGCGAGGTCAGATACCGAGCATCCAAGCCGCCCAAGCTGTGACCGATCAGGTGAATCGGCTGCGTTCCGAAACGGTCGTCAATCGATGCGGCCAGTTCGGTCGCCCGCACGACCACCGAGGCCGTCGGGCTGATGCTCGGCAGGAACACCTCGTGCCCAGCTTCGGCGAGATGCCTACGGACGCCGGGGAAAAATTCCTTCGCCGGGCGACGCCCCGCCAAAAGACAATCGAACCCGCCTAAGCCGTGTACCAATACGATCGGTGCCGTCATGTCCGCTCACTCATCCGCAACAGGTCGAGTCGAATTTCACGAATCGTGTACCATAGCATCTTCTTCAATACTTCACCAGTCCCCTATGGCAATCTTCACAATCTGTCGATTCAAAACCCATGCCCACATCGCGACCGGCGGCGACGATAGCGGGAGTCGCTAAACTATCCAAGGGAAATTTCGGATCGACGAGAGGATGAACCATGACGACGGCAAGCCCCGGCACAACGCGGATCGGCTGGATCGGGACGGGGGTGATGGGGCACCGGATGTGTCGCCACGCCATGAAGCGCGGCTATCGGGCGACCGTCTTCAACCGCAGCCCGGCGAAGGCGGCCCCACTCGTTGAACTCGGCGCAACCCTAGCCGATTCGCCCAAAGCGGTCGCCGAGAACAGCGACGTCATTTTCTCGATCGTCGGCTTCCCATCGGATGTGCGCGAAGTGATCCTCGGGCCGAACGGCGCCCTGGCGGGTGCGAAGCCGGGCGCGATCCTCGTGGAGATGACGACCAGCGAGCCGGGCTTGGCCGTCGAGATTCACGAAGCCGCGAAGGCACGGGGCGTCCACGCCTTGGATGCCCCCGTCACCGGCGGGGACGTCGGCGCCGAGGCGGGGACGCTCAGCATCATGATCGGTGGCGAGGAAGCCGTGGCCGCGGCGGTGCAGCCGATTTTCGAATGCATGGGCAAGGTGATCATCCGCCAGGGCGGACCCGGCATGGGCCAGCGGACGAAGATCGTCAATCAAATCCTGATTTCGTCCAATATGATCGCGATCTGCGAGGCGATGCTCTTCGCCCAAAAGGCGGGGCTGGATGGTGAATCGGTGCTGAAGTCGGTCGGCATCGGTGCGGCCGGCAGCAAGGCGCTCGAAGTGCTCGGGCCGCGGATGCTGGCCCGCAACTTCGAGCCGGGCTTCTACGTCGAGCATTTCATCAAGGACATGGGCATCGCGCTGGCCGAGGCGGAGCGCATGAACCTCGCCCTGCCCGGCTTGGGGCTGGCAAAACAGCTCTTCGAAAGCGTCCGGGCCCAAGGCTACGGCCGCAAGGGGACGCAGGCTTTGTTGCTCGCTCTTGAACACCTCAACAACATTCAACCATGAACGCGAAACTTCCACTGATCATCGTTGCGGTGTCGCTTGGAGTCGGACTGTTGCTCATCACAGCAGAGCGAAGCAACCCGGCGCTGTCGCGCACCGGTGTGCACAACGTCCACCGACTGAATGCCCGTGTCGTCAGCGGCAGCAGTCCGGAAGGCGAGCTTGGCTTTGCGGAGTTGCGTCGCATGGGCGTTCGCACGGTGTTGAGTGTCGACGGCGCCGCGCCGGACGCCGACGCGGCGGCACGGCACGGACTCCGCTACGTCCACCTACCCATCGGCTACGACGGCATTCCTCCGGAACGCCTCAAGGAACTCGCCAAGGCTCTCCGCGATTCGCCCGGCCCCATCTACATTCACTGTCATCACGGCAGACATCGCGGACCGGCAGCCGCCGTAGCGGCGACGATGTGCCTGGACCGCACCCTGACGCCGGAACAAGCGGTAACTTGGATGCGTAAGGCCGGGACCGACCCGCACTATCGCGGCCTGTATGCCCTGCCTCGATTGCTGAAACGACCGACGGGTACGGAGTTGGACGCGATACCAACAGCCGTGACCACAAAGACCGTCGTGCCGGATCTGGCGAAGCGGATGGTGCTCGTCGATGAAACGTGGGACCACTTGAAGGCCATGCGGACAAACCGGTGGAACAAACTCGCCGATCGACCGGATCTCGATGCGGCGCACGAAGCCCTACTTTTGACGGAACACTTCCGTGAGGCGGGTCGGCTGCCTCAGAGCGCTGCGATGCCTTGGCGCGAGGCTGAAGCGGAATCCAAAACGTTGGAGGCAGCACTGCGGTCGGGGACGTCGAACATCGAGACGGCGTTTCAAGCCGCGGCGCGGCGATGCACGAGCTGCCATGCCGCGAATCGGGACAACAAGTAACCGTTAAGACCGCTTCGGTTTCGCGTCGTCGTCGTAGGCCATGACGATCTTGGCGACGAGCGGATTGCGGACGATGTCGGCTTCGTCGAGGTGCATGACGCAGATGCCCTCGATGTTCTTCAGCCGGTTCACGGCATCCTGCAATCCGCTGCGGATGGTTCGCGGCAAATCGACCTGCGTCATGTCCCCGGTGATGATGATCTTCGAGTTGTGGCCCATCCTTGTCAGGAACATTTTCATCTGGGACACGGTCGCGTTCTGGCCTTCGTCCAGGATGATCGCGGCGCTGTTCAGCGTTCGGCCGCGCATGTAGGCCAGCGGCAGGATTTCGATGATGTCGCTCTCCATGTAGCGTTTGACGAGTTCGACTTCGAGGATGTCGTTGAGCGAATCGAACAGCGGCCGAAGGTACGGGTTGATCTTGGAAATCAGGTCGCCGGGCAGGAAGCCGAGCCGTTCTCCCGCCTCCACCGCCGGCCGCACGAGCACGATCTTCTTCACCGCGCCGCTGCGCAACAGCGACACCGCCCAAGCCACGGCGAGATACGTCTTCCCCGTCCCGGCAGGTCCGACGGCCAGTACGATGTCGTGAGCCTTGAGCGCCTGAACGTAGCGGGCTTGGCCATCGGTGCGGGGCCGCAGATACTTGCTCCCTTCGCCGCCGCCGACCACAAGCGCGCCGTTGCGCAACTCGCCGTTCTTGACGATGTCCAGCACCTGCTTGACGTCGTCGCCCGTGAGCCGGGTGTTCTTGCGGAAGATGGTGCGGAGTTGGGCGAAGACGCGCTCGGATTGGCCGATCTGTTCCTCGCTGCCTTCGAGTTGAACCGTGTCGCCGCGGGCGACGATGCGGACACCCAATGCATCGCGGATGCCGCGGAGATAGGCATCGCGCGGGCCGAAGAGCACGGTCGCTTCCTCGCGGCTGTCCAAAGTCAGGTTACGGGTGACGGTTGCGGCCGGCGGGGTTTCCGTCATGGTCTCTCTCGGCGGGTTTTCGGGTTTAACTTCGACACGGTTCGGCCTCGTTCGGTTCATCGATTCAATCCAAACCGTCAGTTTCGCGTCAACCAGACGTAGGCCGGGGGCGCGGCGAACAGCACCGAATCGACCACGTCCAGCCAACCGCCGAAGCCGGGAATGTTTCGGGCGGCATCCTTGACTCCGCAATCGCGCTTCAGCATCGACTCGGCCAAGTCTCCCAGTACCCCGGCACAACCGACCACAAGGCCGAAACCGACGGCTTCCAACCCGCCGTAACGGAACAGCACCTGTCCGGAAGCAAGGTTGATGCCGACGGAGGTCGCCGCGGCGGCGACCATGCCGCCTGTAAATCCTTCCCAGGTTTTCTTCGGGCTCAGGTTCGGTGCCATCGGGATGCGGCCGATCAATCGACCGGTGAAGTACGCACCGATGTCGCCGACTTTGGGAACGAAGATGACCAGAGCGAGCAGCCAGGCACCGAACTCCGCATCGATCGCGGCATCGATCCAGCGCAGCCGAAGCAGAAAGCTCGGGAACAGGCCGAGGTAGACGAACGCGAACAGGGTGAAGGCGATCTTCGGGATGCGGTCCCGCTCGGCGCTGCGGTGGTACATCTCGTGGAGAAACGCACACATCGAGACCAGCGCGAGCATCAGCAGCACGGGCTGCCAAGGATCGGCGAAGGCAGGCAGACCGTCCGGGAGCAATTGCCGCCGCACCGGTTCGTACCAGTTCGCGGCCAGGATCGCAAGCACGCCGGGGATGATGCTGTTGCGATCCGGCTTCCAAGGCGACGGCAAGAGAGCCTGAAGTTCCCACGCGGCCACGAATCCGGCGAGCATCGTCACGAGAAACAGGCACGGGAAGAAGGGAGCAAAGTGACCGTCGAACAAAAGCACCGCGACGATCAGCGCGATCATGACCGTGCCGGCGATGAGGCGGTACTTCAGCATGCGTCCGCGGCTCCCTGCGTGTTCGTCAGCCCGCCGAAGCGGCGGTTCCGCTTGGCGAAGTCCGCAAGCGCTTCCCGGAAGATCGCAGGCTCGAAGTCCGGCCAACCCAGCGGTGTCACCCAGAGTTCGGCATAGGAAATCTGCCACAACAAATAGTTGCTGATCCGCATCTCGCCGGCCGTACGGATCAGCAGATCGGGGTCGGGCATCCCGGCGGTGTCAAGCGCGTCGTCGATGGTTTCGTCGTCGATCGCGTCCGGCGACAGATCGCCGTTACGGACCCGCTCCGCGATCCTCTTCACGGCATCGACGATCTCGGCGCGGCTGCCGTAGTTGATGGCGAGGCATAGCGTCAGCCCGGTGTTGCCGGCACTCAGGCGGACGTTCTCGTCCATCTCGACCAGCACCTCGGCGGGGATGCCTTCGCGGCGGCCGATGATGCGGAAGCGGATGTTCTCGGTTTGAATCAGCTCGCGCTCGTCGAGCAGATACTCCTTCAACAGCGCCATCAGGAAAGCGACCTCCTCGGGGGGACGCTTCCAGTTTTCGGCACTGAAGCAGTACAGCGTGAGTTGTCCGAGGCGGAGTTTGCAGGCTTCCGTCACCGTACGGCGGACGATCTGGGCACCCATCAGGTGGCCCTCGATCCGCGGCTTGCCGCGTTCGTTCGCCCAACGGCCGTTGCCGTCCATGATGATCGCGATGTGCCGGGGCAACTTGGCGGGGTCCAAGCCGACGGATCGAGCGTAAGCATCACAGTCGTGGCCGGACGGCAGCATCAAGGCATCATCAGGGTTTGAGCGCGATCCGGGCCGACGGAGACCATCGAAATCGGCTTGCCGAGCAGTTCCGCGACGCGGTCCACATAACGACGGGCCGCCGCGGGTAGGTCACTCGGTTTGCGGCAGCCGGTGATGTCGTCGGTCCAACACGATATCGTCTCGTACATAGGCTTGCAGCGTTCCAGCGTTGCCGCATCCGAAGGGAAGTGACTGATCCGTTCTCCGTCGAGATCGTAGGCCGTGCAGAGTTTGAGTTCCGGGAGTCCGCTGAGCACGTCGAGCAGCATCAGCGTGCATTCATCCACATCCGCCAAGGCGACCGTGTACCGCAACGCCACGAGGTCCAACCAGCCCGTGCGGCGCGGCCGGCCGGTCACGGTGCCGTACTCCCGGCCGATGCGGCGGATCCGCTCGCCCAGCCCGTCCGGCCCGTCGTTCAGCTCGGTCGGGAACGGCCCGCGGCCGACGCGGCTCGTGTAGGCCTTGACGATGCCGATGATCCGCGTAAGTGTGCGGCTCGATACGCCGGACCCCGTCCAGATGCCCGAGGGCAGACTGCTGCTGCTCGTCACATACGGGTAACTGCCGTGATCGACGTCGAGCAGGCTTCCCTGCGCGGCTTCGTACAGCAGCTTCTTGCCGGCTTGGATGGCTTCGTGCAGCAGTTGCATCGTGTTGGTGACGTGCGGCCGGAGCATCTCGCCGTAGCCTGCATACTCATCCGCAAGTGCCGCCGGGTCGAACTGCTTCGGCACGGTCGTGCCGCCCTCGGCCATCGCCGCGAGCATGCGGTTCTTGTAGGGGACGATGTACTTCAATCGGTCCAGAAGATGCGATTTATCCAGCAATTCGCCGATGCGGATCGCAGAGCGGCGGCCGACTTTATCCTGATAGCATGGGCCGATGCCGCGACCGGTGGTGCCGATGGCTCCACCATCCCCGGCATTCTCCGCGACCCGCTCTTCCTCCATGTGATAAGGGAAGATCACATGGGCGTGGTCGCTGATCGCGAGGTTCTTCCCGACCGCGATCCCGGCACTCTTGAGTTGATCGACTTCCTCGCGGAAACGCGGCGGATACACGACCAGCCCGTTGCCGATGACCGACTGCACGTGCGGCTTCAGAATGCCCGTCGGCAGCAGGGACAGCTTGAAAGTGCGGTCCCCCCAGACGATCGTGTGACCGGCGTTGGCTCCGCCGTTGTAGCGGACCACGAAATCGTGGTCGTCGCTGAGCAGATCGACGATCTTACCCTTGGCTTCATCGCCCCACTGCAAACCGACCACACACGTTGCGGGCATACCGAACCATCCGCGAAGAACGAGAGAGACCACAACCTTTAAAAGTTAGCCGTCCGCGCGGCGTTCGGCCAGTGATCTTGTTTGCATTCCGCGATCGACCCCGGCACAATCCGACATCCACCGCATCCACCTGGAAGGGCCTTTCATGCTTCGCCTGCTCGCCTTGCTTGCCTTATTGCTGTTACCCATGGGCACCGCCGTCGCACAGGACACGCTCGCCGGCAAACTCAACGTCCTGCTCGACGGGCCGGACTATGCCCACGGCCGCTGGGGGATTCTGGTCGTCGATGCCGAGACCGGGAAGAGCGTGTTCGAGCGGAACCCGGATACCTTTTGCGCCCCGGCGTCCGTCACCAAACTCTTCTCGTGCAGTGCCGCCATGATCGCCTTCGGAGCGGATCACCGCTTCGTCACGCCGGTGCATCAGCGCGGCGAGTTGACGAAAGACGGCACGTTGAAGGGCGACCTGATCCTGGTCGCCCATGGAGACCTGACCTTCGGCGGTCGGCGCGGGAAGGACGGCAAGACTCTGTTCGAGAACAACGATCACTCCTATGCGGACGGCCTGACGACCGATGCCGTACTCACCGATTCCGATCCGCTTTTTGCCCTTAAGGATTTGGCGAAGCAAGTACGCGCCGCGGGGATCAAGCGCGTCATGGGCGAGATCCTGGTCGACGCCCGCTTGTTCGCCCCGGCTCGTGGTTCGGGCAGCGGCCCGGCAGCGGTGAGCCCGATGCTGGTGAACGACAACGTCATCGATCTGCTCATTGAACCGGGTGCAAAAGTCGGTGACCCTGCGAAGATCACCGTGCGACCGCCGACGGCCTATCTGCGACCGGACATGGTCGTCGTCACCGGCACCAAAGAGAGCAAGGCCGAGTTCGACGAACCGAACGACGACCCCAGCGGCTACGTCCTCCGCGGCAGCATTCCG
>Ga0105048_10002053_pt1 | contig 32552 bp, 35 predicted proteins | sample MAT05_FD_78382 | JGI IMG/M metagenome (GOLD analysis project Ga0105048, IMG submission 78382) | Freshwater microbial communities from Lake Fryxell liftoff mats and glacier meltwater in Antarctica - MAT-05 | ecosystem: Environmental > Aquatic > Freshwater > Ice > Liftoff microbial mat | place... | reverse complement strand
AATGGAATAAAAACAGTACTTAAAATTTTAACATTAGCAACATTTTTATCAGGAGGCATTTCCTATTCACAAGACCTTACCTCAATTAATGTTGGCGTTACGTTGCCAACATACACATTTAATGCTTCAACAAATGAAATTACGGCCCAAATGACCGTGCGTAATGTTGGCTTTTTTAACTCTAATGCATTTGACGTGGCTTTATATTTAAAAAATGTAAACACCAATACGGAGTATGAGATAGACCGCGTTAATCAGTCGGGTTTATCGTATAACCAATTAAACAATGCCAATACTTTGTATATTACAAATTGGGTAGTGGATTTAGATAGCGAACCCCAAGTTCCACTTGGCACTTACCGATTGATTGCAAAAATAAATGATAACCAGAACGCAACCGAAACAAATTACACCAACAATAACGAACTATTTGGGAATAAAAATTTTTCATACACAAGTTCATCAGTTGGATTAAAAGAAAATCTAAAACAGTCAAGTGTTTCGGTTTATCCCAATCCTACAGAAGAATATTTGTATTTAAAAACAGAGGGCAAATCGTTAAGCGAGTTTAGACTGCTTGCAATGGATGGGCGACTCTTGTTAAAAGAAACAATCACTAATTCAGTTGCAAGGATCGAGCTCGCTGATCTGCCCGCTGGAATCTATTTTGCTGAAATCTCTGGCCCTGAATTCCTGGTCACAAAAAAAATAATAAAGGAGTAAAAACATTTTAAGCTATATAAACTAAAAAAATACACCATGAAAAAATTATTTTTATCATCACTTGTGCTCTCACTAGGAATACAGTTCGCATCTTGTAAAAAAATGGATTGTGACTCTCACCAACCAAAAACTGGCTGTGAACTGATTCCCGCAAAAATAATCCGTTACGATTGCGATCGGGTTATTTTTCAGCTACTAACAAATGAAAAGATTGGCGACGAGAACTGGACAGATGAGAGCAGCGGAGAAACTTATCAGAATGTTGCGTCCTGCTTCAATACCTGCCCTATTTCGAATATTACTAAAGGCAATATGGTAACACTGTATGTTAAATTAAAAGAGACAGAAGAGTTTTTAACTAATGGTGACTGTTTTCAATGTTTAGCAATAAGTTCTAACGTACCAAAAAAACAAATTGATTTTTTAGAAATAAAAATAGAACCCTGCCAGAGCGATGTAAAGCCAACTAACTAATACAGTTTATAGTTTCGATTTAGTAGTATAAATAAATACCCGAACCTGTCTCTTGTTAATAAACTAAATCTAAAAGTAACTCTAACTTATACAAATGAAAACAATCATCCACATCATCTGTCTAGCATTAATGCTATTGTCAATTTCCTTTTCTTCATGTAAAAAAAAGAAATCCACTCCCGCCCCAGTAACTAATGATCCCCCTGCGCCAACACCGGTAAATAAGCGCCTCGTTAAATACGAAATTACTGGCAATTTTTCGGGGCAGCTATTAGTTGCCTACACTAACGCTACAGGCGCCACTGAATCAGTAAACGTATTATCTCTTCCCTGGAGTAAAGAATTAACCTGCATCAATTCCGTTGGAGGTGTTGGATTGGGTGGAAATGGCGTTCCGTCAAATTTAGGGGCTGCTAACCAATCGGTGAGTGTAAAACTATATGCCGCTGGTAATGTAGTGCAATCAGCAAATGGCTCCACAGATGCGAATGGTATCATAAACTTTCCTTCTCTGGCTTATGTCTTCTAATAACTGAAGAACGAATAACTGAAAAAAATGACTGAGTTTAATGCAAAATAGAAATAAGCCAAAAAGGGACAAAGGCAGCTACTGATTTCTTCATATAAGTTTACTCAAGATCTGCAATTTTAATATGGAGAAATACGACCCTGAAGTCTATAAAAACGTCTCAGAATGACCTATTGTAGAACAACGACTATAGAAATAACTAAAAAATAAATACGTGAGGCAACCTTTTAGCAGTATAAACTGTCTTACAAATACGTCAGTCTATTAACTTTAATAAATAATAACATGAAGAACTTTTCTCTTTCAAAGCTGTTTTTTTTCCTGCTTTTGCATCAAACTACAACTGTGCTTGCTCAAAGCACAAAAAAAGTATTGTTTTTGGGCAACAGTTATACCTCTGTAAACAATTTGCCGCAAATTATCGCCGACGCTGCACTATCAGTTAATGATATCCTGATTTTTGACAGCTATACGCCAGGAGGCTACAAACTATTACAACACAGTACAGACGCCATTAGTCAAAGTAAAATTATGACAGGGGGTTGGGATTATGTGGTCTTGCAGGGACAAAGCCAGGAACCTATTACCGCTCAAAGCAATTTTCACACGGGGGCAAATAATTTAAACGCTTTAATAAAACAGTATAATCCCTGTTCAGTGCCGTTACTTTATATGACCTGGGGTAGAAAAAATGGAGATGCTTTGAATTGCCCACTCATACCTGTCATGTGCACTTATGAAGGAATGGATACTACGATAAAAAGAGATTATTTAATCGCGGCAGAATTTCTACGTAATGAAATATCGCCAGTTTCTGTTGTGTGGAAATACCTTCGCAATAACCATCCTACTATTAATCTATATCACGCTGATGAGAGTCACCCGTCTGCTGAAGGATCTTATGCAGCAGCTTGTTGTTTTTACGCTAGTATTTTTAAAAAGGATCCAGCATTAATTACGTTTAATTATGGCTTAAGCCCTACTGATGCCGCAATAATCAGAAATGCCGCGAAAATAAATGTCTTCGACAGTTTAAATTTGTGGAACTATAAAAAACTACCCGTTTCAGAATTTAGTTTTATAATTGGCGCCGGTGTAAACGAAGTTATATTCACCAATACATCACAACACGCCGACAATTACTTATGGAATTTTGGAGACGCCACCACATCTACACTAAAAACTCCAACACACTCTTACCTTTCAAATGGAACATATAGTGTAACACTCACGGCCTCAAATTGTGATTTACAGGGACTGCACACAAGCGTAACAGATACTATTATTAGCTTTTGCGCACACACTCCAATCATTTCCCCAGACACTCTTTTGCTTTGTCCAAGTGGCAGTGATACGCTGTGGACACAGCTAGGTAGTTCCTATCAATGGTACAATAATGGAATTCCTATCCTAGGTGCAACAAACCAGTATTTAGTAGCTTCAAGATCGGTTCAATTGATAGACTTCCCTTACCCAAGCGTACTAACAACCAATGCCGGATGCTCAGAACTTTCTAAACAAGCATTTGTAGGAGCAGCTGGATGGATGGGTTTCAATATAATTGCCTTTAATACCATTGGTAATGTGCTTAGTGGAGATCGTGTATGTGTTGGAGAAACACTAAAGTTAGTTACCTATTTTTTTGAAAATCATGTTACCCAATGGTATAAAAACGGTGTGCCAATTCCTTTTGCAAGCGGTGATACATTAGTAGTTAACAATTCAGGGACTTATAAATGTAAAGTTATACATCCAATGTGTTCTAACATAAGTGGATATTCCGATTCAATAAATTACAAATTTATTTCTTGTGCCGTTGGTTTAAACGAGAATAATCCATCCATATTCGAAAGCATTTACCCAAATCCATCAAATGGAGTTTATACAATAAAAACAGATGGTGAAATTGAAGACTGGTTTATCTATAATTCATTTGGCAAAATTATTGCACATGGTAAAACGAAAGGAATTAATATTAGTGATCATCTAAGTGGTTTATACTACATAAAAATAATACTGGAGGATAAAACCTACACTATTTTAAAAATCGTGAAACAATAAAATGTAATATAGAACACTAATAACACTGCAAAGGACTAGATCAATAATATTCAACTTTTTAAATATATAAATAAGGAAAATAAACTAAAAAAAAACATCATGAAAAGACTATTTTTATCATCACTAGTGTTCGTAACAGCTTTGCAATTTACATCCTGCAAAAAAATAGATTGCAACTCTCACGAACCAAAAACGGACTGCAAACTGATTCCTGCAAAAATAATCCGATACGATTGTGATCGGGTTATTTTTCAGCTACTAACAAATGAAAAGATTGGCGATGAGAACTGGACAGATGAGAGCAGTGGAGAAACTTACCACAATGTTGCGTCCTGTTTCAATACCTGCCCTATTTCGGACATTACTAAAGGCAATATGGTAACACTATATGTCAAATTAAAAGAGACAGAAGAGTTTTTAACAAATGGCGACTGCTTTCAATGTTTAGCAATAAGTTCTAACGTGCCACAAAAACAAATTGATTTTTTAGAAATCAAAACAGAGCCTTGCGATGTCAGCTTAAAGCCAACTGAATAATAATGCTTATAGTTTCAAATTGAATTGATTATTTTAAAAATTATGTACAAGTCAAAAACGAGATAGCTTACAAAAACAGACTTCGTAATTGCCAAAGTTTTTTTCTAACAATTTTTGATTTTTTTTGAAAAGTATAAAAATGACGAGGCTAGCCAGCACACCAAAAATAACCCGGCACCGAAAAGCCAAAAGAGCAGAGAAAAGCCAGTGAAATAAAATGAAGAATATAAATTTATTTTTAACACTAATTGCAGTCATTGGATTTGCAACAATGCCAATGGCTCAAGTTGTTAATCAAGTAACCATTAGCCCATCTAATCCAACAGCTAATGATACGATCATTGTAATTTCAGACCTTTCTTACTTTGGAAATTGTCAATTTGGTCTTGTATTTAAACAAGATTGGCTAGCGGGTACAACAATAAATATTCTACCCACTTATTGCGGGTATGGATCCACAACGCTTTGTAATAGAATTGATACTTTTAAAGTAGGTCCCTTTCCAAATGGAAATTATTCCATCAGTATTGCATATCACCAAGGAAGCATTTGTCCATTTAGCGGTTTCGATGAAATAATTGCTCAAGTTTACACTTTCGTTAATGTTAGTGGTACAACAAATATATCTAATCTCCAACATAAAAATCTTAATTCTCTTATCACTTCTTATCCAAACCCTGCAGACGCATCACTGACAATTGAACTTAGAAGCGCACTTAATAGTGATCAACTTTTTATTTTTAACTCCATGGGTGTTTTAGTTAAGGAGATAGAAGTAAAGGAATCCACAACAATTAGTATTTCCGATCTTGCAAGCGGACTTTATTTTATGCGTTTAAAGAATAATTCACAACAGGCACAGAAGTTTATTAAGCAATAGAGTGGGCATGAAACAACGAACAGCGTGTCTTACAGAATGCAAGTGTTAAAGTATAGAAAATCATCGCAAATAAAGACTTTAAAAAACAATGTAATGTGTTACATTAAAGCCGAATTTATAAAGACTAAGAATTTACCATTTATTGACTTAAGTGAATATTTTTTTCAATGAAAATAAAATCTAAACTCTTCATCATTGCAATCTCACCGTTGCTTTTTTTCTCCTGTAAAAAGTACCCAAAACTGGGAAACAGTGTAAACAAAGGTGAAATTATTGGAAGCATTGAAACATCGAAGTGTGATTACACCATGCCCGACGAAGTGGTTATTAAAACGCAAGCTGAACTAGACACCGTGTTTAAAAACAGTTGTACGAATATACCAGACACATTTGATTTTGTTAATTACTCAATCATTGGAAGAATCATTAATGGTGGTGGTTGTGGGCTTAAAATTATACGTGAGGTAATCATAAATCATGTAACTCGAAACTACACCTATAAAATTTGTTTTAAAGATAAAGGGATTTGCTTTTCTAAATTAAGTGACTATAATTTAGTGCTTGTTCCAAAAATTCCAGATCAATACGATGTTGTGTTTAAGGTGGAAGAAGACTAACACTCCAAGTTATCCGTAGAATATTAATAAAATTTGACAAATTAAAACATCTCAAAGACAACCCGGGGAAAAAATACGAGGATTAAGATTAAAGGAAGTTTTGACTATAAAGAGAATCCATTTGCTATCTGGTCTCACAATTACACCATTTATTTGGCTTCATTTACTCCCTCACGTTTGTCGTATTTTCTGGGCAACCAAACCCATTGAAATTATGAACGCATTAAGACTTTTTTATCGCAATATCTTTGTTGAGACAATTTTGTTAAGTGCCATACTTGTTCAAATAGTTTCAGGACTAAAATCTTCCAACGCGAATAGAAAAACCGCAATCTCAGGACTTGATAAACTTAACACCTGGACAGGCCTCTATTTGGCAATTTTCTTTGTTATACATTTGAATGCTGTTTTAGGAGACTGGTTTTTCTTAAACCTTGATATAAATTTTTACTTTGGAGTTGCAGGATTAAATTCCTTTTCTCTGAATTTGTTCTTTATCCCTTCTTATGCTCTCGCAATTTTTTATTTCTTTGCACATATTGCTTGCGTTCATAATAAAAAAAATGTAACATGTCATACCGGGTTCACTACCAAATATACATCAAAACCAATATTAACTTAAATCGTACAGTGAAAAATTTATTCTTGATTATTTCAACCATTTTTATAGCTGCAAATATTTTTGGACAATCTGAAACTAATGATATAAGCAGAGATAAAGCTTTTTATCAAGTTACCAATAATTGGTTCTCCGCTTGGGAACTGGTAAGCAAAGAAATATATAAAATTGATAAAATAAGCGCAGTTGAATTTGTATTTTTTGATGACAAATTTGTTTATTCTACTTCCTCTATAACTATAAAAACAGGAGCACAAGTAAAAGGATGTAATCTTATGAACCTTACTTTTAAATGGAAAAAGGCAATTCATAACGATACAATAGTTTTGCCTGATAACTCGAAGGTACCTATTGGGCTTATGTCTTTTGCGGGAGAAATCAGTCATAAAAAAGGCAAGTCTTTTTTTGTAATGCCCTTGCTAAGTTATTGGCAGGCCAGTGGAACTGAAAGCAAAGAATTAGGTCTAGAAAACTTAATAACAGGTGTCTTTGTTCATGAGTTTTCCCATTCACAACAAATGCAAAATTTTGGGAAAAAAATCACTGAATTTGAAAAGCAAAATCATTTCGGAGTTGATTTTAACGATGATATTGTTCAAAATCTGTTTGAGAAAGAAGCGAGTTATCTAAAACTTTATAGTGAGGAGGTGAATTTGTTTTATCAGTCCACGAAAAATCAAATAATAAATAAAGACCTAGTGAAACAAGGTATTAAATTATTAAACCAACGGCATACGCAATATTTTGAAGGGAAATACATGAATCTACAACAAATTGACAATCTTTTCTTAACGATGGAAGGCCTTGGACAATACTCAATGCACTTATGGTTGACACACCCTAAAGGTGGTAATTTGGGCACAAATATTGCAATTGATGGTGTGCGTCGAAATAAATATTGGTGGTCGCAAGATGAGGGCTTTGCTTTGTTTCTTATTTTAGAAAAGTTGTCTAACCCTGAAAATTGGGCAAAGAATATGTTTGGCTGCAAATCCGAAAATATTATTGACCTAATTATAAAAAAGTTAAAATGACAAACCAGATGAAAGTTAACAACATAAACAAAATGCTAAATTTTTATATACTATTAAAAGCGACTCTTTAAAAATGTGTTTCGATTGGCATATTAAAAGAATTAGCGTTAGAAAAATCGTCACTATTTTTTATCTCTTCCTAAGTTATGGGCTATCGGCGCAAAATCCGTCTATAAAAGTAATTGTAGATGCGATGTCGAAGCGAAATTTAGGAGTTTCCTATATCTCTTCTATTGATAAAACTGTAAACCTGCTAAGTAACAACAAGGGCGAATTTGTATTTATTAAGAATAAAAATATAAGTCAATATACCGTTTATAAAATGGGGTACGAAATTAAGAACGTATCATCAGAATACTTTGAAAACAACGACACTGTATTTTTAGTACAAAATTTGCTGGAATTAAATGAAGTGGTGATTAGAGAAAAGAAAATGGATACTATTATTAAAGACAAGCGGTTTTATATTGATGATTATTTAGTACTACCAAACAACGATTTTTTGATAATAGCATCGAAAATGAAAATGTATCATTTTGAGATTATGTACTATAAAAAGGATAAGGGGATAACATGTACAAAATTGATTAGGAATGAAAACCAACCCGAACTGACCTCAGATTGTTTTAAAAATTTTCACTTGCTAACAAACAGTTATTCGAGGCAGATAATTTTTACATCCGACAGCAGTTTTTATTTTTTACCGAAATATACAAGAGCAAAGTTTGACAGTACTCTGGGGATTGCAGTTTTGAAAATAGATTCAATGCTATTAATTAAAAAAGAAGAAAAAACGCGAATGTTACACAGTAAGCACTTTTCTATGAAACAAGTTGGCCAGTTTTTAGATTATTATAAAATTTTCAAAAATGAAATCGAGTTTTTTTACCGCGTAGAGTATAATAATGATTTAAGAAACATGATAAAAAACGAGTTAAACGATTGGGAAATATTTTGTTTCGCTATTGATCCTCCCACGTCTATAGATGCGGCTATACAAGGAATTCAAAATTTTGAAACTCTTATCGTCAAAAAAATATATGCTCCGATTTATTTAAAAAATGACACAATAGTTATTTTCAATTTTCAGGAGAAAGAAATTGTGTTGTCGAATAAAATGGGGAAAGAGTTAAATAAATCAAAAATGAAAACAGAAGAATTTCCGTTACTAAGAGATTATTCTATCATTTACGATCAATCACAACAAAAATTTTATTTTAAAACCAAAGGGTATGATAAGGCCACCCTAAGTCAAGTAACTATTGTTACCGGGAAATTGGTACAAAAAATTAAAATCGAAAAACCGTTTGCGAAAAACATTCAAATTTCAAATAGTAATATTTATTATTTGGTAAGTGAAAAGCAGTGGGACGATACAAAATATCTTTACGCGCAAACTATTCACGAATAGCGCCTTTGCGATGTCTAAAATTTATCCACGCACATAGATACTGAAGTTTCACATATTTTCTAAAAAAATAAAGCAACAAGCATGAAAAAAAAGACTGTAAAATTTTAGTCGCAAAATGTTTTAGAAAAATTTATATACTCAGGCAACCTAAACTATAATTATAAGGTCTATTACATATAACCTTAAAAGTAAATATATGAAGTCTATAAAACAAAATTTCTTAATTGCCAGTCTGTTCGTTTTAAAAATAGGCTGGCTTTCTGCGAACTCGGCATCTACCAACACAATCGTTAATCCATGCCAACCCAATGCCACCATTGTGCCCATTGCAAGCACCTATGGTTGTTCTTCATTCAAAGCTACCAATAACGCACCCTCGGGTTCATTGGGTAATTACAGCTGGAATTTCGGGGACGGAACCACTGCTGTAGGCGACTCGATTTACCATTGTTATTATCCCGTACCAGCGGCAACAAACTCTACTAATTATACAGTTACAGTTACTTATACCTCTTTGGCACAGTGCGGTCCGCAGCTCTCGCAAAGTAAGTACACGGTAACAATAAATCCGCCTCAAAACATTTGCGTACGCAATAAACCATATTATACTTTAACGGGAAACAAAGTTGGTGTTGGGCCAGAATTTGCGACAGTGGAAATAACGTTTTCATACAATTTTGGCGACAATACAGGGGCAAGCCACATAAGAGAACATACCTATGCTCGCTGTGGAAACTATATTATTGAGATGAAAGACTGGAACATGAATACCCCGACACAAATCTGCTACTCCTATTTAGCCATTAATCTAAAATGTCCCAAACCAAATTTAACTTCCACTGGAGAAAATAAACCCGAAGACGCAAAGCTTGTCTTATTTCCCAATCCTGCGCTCGAAAAAATTACTCTCAAAGCTCAAAAAAGTTTAACGAGTATTAAAATTTTAGATATAATGGGTCGCGAAATGTTCTTACAAAAGGAAATTAATAGTGATCAAACTGAAGTAAACGTATCTGAATTACCCTCTGGCACATACTTCTTAAGTTGTTTGGATGAGACAGGTCTCCAAACCTCTCGAAAATTTTTCAAAGAATAAACCAAAGAACATTAAAACAAAGAGCCGGATGACATTACGGTCAGCCACACCGGATATTAGGCATATAACTTAAAACAGTTTTAGTAAAGAACCTACACAATTAAATATCAAGCAATAAATTAAAAACAAATACACGAAAAATAGAAAAATTATGAAAACTACTCATTCGGGCATTCAGCCAAAAATAAAAATTATAAAATTCAGTAACACCTTTATGAAAATCAGTGCTACAGTCATATTGATCGCATTGAACTTTTTATTAGGGGCTCAAACTACCTACAAAGATTATTTTAATTACTTAAAAGCTAATTCTCCGATTGATGAAGGCACACAGATTACAAGTATTGTAAGTACAAAAAACGGTTACGTTTCTATTGGCGTTGCCAAAGGCTTGTATTCTTCACAATGCACGGGGCTATCCTTGAATTTTAAAAAAGAAGATGGTACTTTTTTGCGGCACAACAGATTGTTCAATTGCGACAGCCTTATGATTCTCGGCGGCGCCAGTGGATCGATGTTAAACGACTCCATCTTGTTTCTCAATTTTTTGGCCAGTAGAGTGAGTGCTCTGATGTCTCCCAAACAGGACCTCTATTTAGTAAGATACAATGTGAAAACAGGCACGCTTGTTTCTACGAATGTTATCGAGAATCAAATAGAAGGAGGGGGTTATGGTGTGACAATGAATAGCACAAAAACAATGAAGATGAATAATGGCTCTATTTCAGTTATGTGCGGGTCTTTCAATGGCATTAATGTCTTAAATTTTAACAGCTCGCTTCAATTGCAGCTTTCGAGGAAAGTAATAATACTTCCTACCATTAATAATACAACCTTTGAATTTAATGTTTCCACCTCCTCTTTTGTGGAAGTTGCCAATGGTAATATTTTTCTGAGTTTAACTTACGAGCAGGTAATGCAAGGAATTCCTATTAGTACCGGCAATTTAATGGTAGAACTGGATGCCAGTTTAAATACTTTATACACCAAAGTATATGATTTTCCAGGTCCCAGCTATCTTGGCTGTACTAATCTGGTGTATAAAAATCAGAACCTGCTTGGAAGCATAGGAATAGAAGGTGCTCCGTATATGGAGCGCGCTGCGGGCATGTACAAAATAGACCCGCTCACAGGTAATATTCTGTCAGCTAAAACAATTCAGGCACTAAATATCCCCTTTATGCAGGGCGATACAAATAACTATTCTCCAAGTCTTGGTGTACAAAGTATTCAGGGAAATAATTTTACTTTCTTTTGTGTGGTTAAAAATTATTCGATTAAAGATCAGTTTTTACTCTGGAATGTAGATAATAAACTGAATTTGATAAGCTCAAAAAAGAGTAATTTTTCAAAGATAGATGATATCTATGGTGCTTGGTCGTCAGGTTGTTTAAGTAACTCCGGCAACGAGTTTATTATTAATCAATATGTAAGCGGTTATGGGGTCGATACAATAAATGAAGCAGGTATAGCCTCTGAATTATTTGTTCGATTTAATGGCAATTTGAAATCCAACTGCAGCAAAACTTACCCAACATTAGACACTTTACATAACATCACAAATTATTTTACGGTCAATACAGTTTTCACTGTGCAGGTAAATCCCCAGCCGCTTTCAATTACCAGTTCAAGCCTAGTTTTGATGGATAATATTCCCTTAATTTACTGGGCTCAACGCGCTCTTTGCGCTAGTGCTGCGCCACCTAACCTTACCGGTATAGCAAAACATTCATCTGCTGCATCTATAAGTATTTCCCCTAACCCGGCTTCAGCTTCTGTGCTTATAGAAAATAAGTTGAAAGGTGTAACGTCTTTGAAAATGCAGGTAATCAATGCTATGGGTCAACTAATAAGTGAGGAGAATTTTATCGGGTTAGACAGAGGAAATGAGGCTATAAACTATTCAGTAACACATTTACAGGACGGTATTTATTATCTGAAATTGGAAACAAATAAAAATGAGGTATATACTCATAAGTTGGTGATTGCACATTAATAACGAACTAAGTGTAAATTTAAAAAATACTAATTTTTTTTAATATTTATGTTGGGTGAGAAGGCTCTTGCCAATGACGATAGTTATGAAGCGGGAGTCTTTTTTAGACTTATAGAGGTGAACTATTTAAATAACGTTTAGATTAATTTTTAACATGGATACGTATGCTTTGAGAGTTATAATTATTTTTACGTTTACATTGATGAGATTTACGAGTGTGATATGTAGCACAAAAACTGCATAACGGAAGTATTAATGGAATCAGAGTTGAAGGACATAATAGAACGCTGTAAGGGCAACGACCACAAAGCTTTTGAAATTGTATACAAAAAGTATTACCGCGTTTTGTTAGGCATTGCTCTGAGATATACCGGAAGGGTAACCGAGGCGGAGGACGTTCTTCAGGATTCTTTTATAAAAATTTTTCGAAGTATTAATTCTTATGATTACAAAGGATCTTTTGAAGGGTGGATAAAACGTATAGTGCAGAACACGGCAATTAATAGTTACAAGAGTAATCTGAAGTTTAACCTTTATATTGATTTATCGGAACGGGAAGAGAAGTTAAGTGATGATAGTATGGATTCTAATTTGGGCTCTATGGAAACAAAAGAAATACTCGTTATTCTGAACGCTTTACCTGAAGGATATAGATTAGTGATTAATCTTTATTTTATTGATGGTTATTCACACAAAGAAATTGCCGAAATGCTAAAAGTCAGTGTTGGCACTTCTAAGTCACAATTATTCAAGGCTAAGAATTACCTGCGGAACCTAATAGAAATAAATAGTCAAAAGGAGATCGTATGAATACACAGAAACGACATATTTCGGAACGGTTCGAGGGCTTTGAGCCTGACCTGGATAATTCGGAGATTGAGGCAGGTTGGGACAAGGTTAAGCCTTTCCTTCCGCAAAATAAACGCCGAAGGGTTTTCTTTTTCCTCAGAATGGCAGTTAGTACTCCTGTTTTGATTTTTTCACTTGTGATTTTATCCTCGGCCGGACTTGTAGCTTATTTTTATGAACCAGAAAACAACCGGCAGCTTGTAGCAGAAAAAAAAGCCAAGGTAGCTATGAAAGAACATGAAGTGGCAGCCAAACATGATAATGCAAGAGTGATACCCGAAAAAGAGGCAAATCAAAAGTTTAATCATTTAAGTAAAAAAACGAAAAAGCGTTTGGATTTACAAACCAATGTTTTTTCGAAAGTAACTTTCACTAAAAAATCTTTTAAGCTTGGGTTATTTACCCCATCAACAAAGAAAGAGTCTGTAACAGCTATCATAACGCGTATTCCTAATCACAATACAAGCGAATCTGTTCCTTCGGCAACAAGTGAAAATCACGCAATTTTGGAATCATATAACCTCGATGATAATGCGGTGCGATATCAAAAACTAAACCTTATTTATTTTTCAGGAGTACCGCTTTTATTAAGTGAAGATTCCACAGACTTTGTAAACCTTATATTTGACGATTTTAATAAACAAAATCCCATTTGTAGAAATGGAATCATGTTGGAAGTATTTGGTGGACTGAATCGTTCGGCTACGGATATTAATAAAGACCGTAAAGATGTTTCAGAACATCATCGCAACAATTTTGCAGGAGGATTTAGTCTTGTGTTGCCTTTTAGACAAAAATGGGCTCTTAGTGGTTCTGTAATACTTAGTAGAGATAATTACAGTGAGGTCTTTCATACTAGTGGAAACAGAATAATATCGACCAGCACCACAGGTATTTCACCCACCTCTATTGATAAAGACACATTGGTTAACTATTTTGAAGTCCACTCCTCCAATAAAATTACGTCTCGTATGGCCTATTATTTTGGTTTTGGATTAGGGTATGAGTTATATAAAAAACGTCGAATTAAGCTGGAGGCATTCGCAGATATGAGTCTCAGATCTGTTCAGTATAGAAGTACCGTTATCCACGCAGAAGTCAAGGATACTTTGTTTTATTTTAAAAACACTGCCTCGCCCCCGCTTGAAAATGTTTTATCAATTTCCGAAACGGAGCGGACACATAAAAAAAGAGTAACAAGTTTCGGCATCATTCCCGGATTAACACTTTCTTATTCTATTAGTCCAAAAATGGAATTTTTCTTTAGTCCGTCTTATTTCTATCAATTATCAAAGGATAAACTGAAATTGGGGCAGAGTATATATGCACTTCAAAAAAATAACTTGTTTGTGAACTTTGGAGTTCGCTTTAAATTATTCAATTGAAAGAAACCAATAGCGTCTTAAAAGTTTAAAAGCAAGAGAAGGTGTTTCTGTTTGAAAGTTATCTAAATTCGTTTTATCAATAAGTTTTGCTATAATGTCCATATACTTTTTGTCATCACCCAAAATTCTAGCCAGTTGAGTAAGCAGTTCGCAGATAAAGAATAAAGTTACAATTAGAGCTATTGAATGTTTAATCGCCCGATGGGTAAGTGGGTTGTACTTACAACTACCTCAGAATTGTCACTTTTATTTATTTTAACAAGGTTAACAATACATGAACGGTTAATTTTTAAGAAAATATACTTTGGAATTCGCTCTGCATCGTTTTTAAAGCAAGGTACTCGGTATTTTTTCGATTACTTGCATGAATCAATACGTAATCTTGCAATGATAGATTATCTTGATTCATAAAACTAGCATAAACAATTTAAAAAAACATACAAAGCGTGCATTTTTGTGATTCATTTCTTTCCACCAACACGTGTTTTGAACGTGACTTATTTTGAAAAAGGCAATTCGTCAAGAAAACTCAGCAGTCTGTATAAATATTCGCTAAGGCGTTTTAAACCTTAGTAAATTTGACTTCAGACAAAACTTTATTTTTAAACATACTAAATCTCTACGAATTAATTTAATCCTAACCAACCATTAAAAACAAAATCATGAAAAACAAGATTTATGGTATTCTCTTACTTGGAGCATGCGTTTTCACTCAACCTTCCTTTTCTCAGTCGTGGATTCCACAAGGAGCAAACATTTCGGGAACAGATTTATTTATTAGTGACATTAGTGCGATAAATACGAATGTGGCTTGGGCCATTACTGGCTCTTATGTGGGCGGGTTTTGCGGAACACCTATGCGGAAATTTACCCGTACAACCGATGGAGGAACAACCTGGAGAAGTGGAAACATTGCTGCGCCTCCCACTCACAACGCATTTAATATTTGTGCGATCGATAGCCTTACAGCATGGGTATCTACTTACGATCTACACGATTTAAGCAATGGGAGAGTTTACAAAACAAGTAATGGAGGTTTAACCTGGCTGCATCAATCAACAGCCACCTTTTCAGGCACCTGTAAATTTGTACATTTCTTTAATGCGAACGAAGGTGTAGCGGTGGGCGAAAATCAAATATTTACAACAACTAATGGTGGTACAAACTGGACAGCTCAGGCTGCCCTTCCTTTCCCTTATCCTCAAGCGACATTTCTGCTCATAAATAGTTATGAAGTTCTTGGAAACAAAATATGGTTGGGTGATTATGCTGGATTCGTTTATTACAGTAATGATAAGGGATTAAACTGGACTATAAAAAGTGGTCAAAGTGCCGGTCTTGGAAGTGTTAAAGCAATAGCGTTTAAAGATAGTTTGAATGGACTATTAATTAGTTCTTATGCTCAAAGTGGTGGAGGTAGTTCGCCAAGTGTGGATGTAGATAGTGGTATATTTTTTAGAACGCTCGATGGTGGTGCTACCTGGACACCGAGTCTTTTTCAATTATCTGCTTATTCCATAAGTGGCACAATGGCAAAATATGATATTTGCTATGTGAAAGGGACCTCTAACACATACATTCTAAGTAGCGAATATAATTCGTCAGAAAGGTTTAGCGCAATTACAACAAATGGCGGAACCACCTGGAGTTTTATTGACAGTTTGGAAAGACGAACCGCACTTGCATTTGTGTCAGATGGTAATGGTTGGTGCGGTGGGGAAATCAGTAGTGCGAATGATGGAATTTATAAATGGTTGCAGGCTCCGCCCACAAATACAAACGTAAACACAACTGCCATTGAAGAATATCAGAAAATGCTAAACGAAAATATAAAAATACTCTACGATGGCAATGCTAGTTTTGTAAGTAACGGTTTTGCCGATCAGGATATCCATTCTTTAATCATTTTAACGGTTGAGGGTAAAAAGATAAAAACCCTGAGCAGCAATTCTGAAAAAAGACAAAATCTTGAAACAGAGTCTCTCAGTAAAGGCACCTACATTTTGGAAGTTGGCATTGGTAAAAGCATTTTACATAAAAAATTTATTGTGAATTAGACTAAATGCCAATCGGTAGAAATACCCTTGTGCTAGCGAGTACAGGGGATTTCTTTTATAAAGCGGCTTGGTATTTATGTATTCCAGATGCTATAGCCGCTATAACCTGTAATCAGGTAATATAAATTACAATGAAACAGGTATAAAACGTGCCGATTTTACGCATTAATTTAGCAGTGTAAAAAATATGTCTGGAAAACAATGTTGCGTTCAGACTAAATCAGAGGCTAAAAAATAAAACATGCACTTTAGTAATTGTACTCTTTATTTATCCGAATTAATTTATTCTTTTATTGCTTCTCATTTTATTCTCTAACCTCAGACACTTTGGCTCAAACATGCGCATAGCAAAAAGTGAGATCGAAATGCCATTGCATTTCCATTTTAGGCTTATTACTTATCTTGAGGTAACGATTTATGTTTTTCCTTTCTATAATTTTGCATCGCTGATTAAACCTAAAAACCAAATATGAAACTAACGATCTTCAATAAAACGAACTTAAAAAAAATTATGAAACTCTGGAACTCTAAATCTTTTGTCATTGGTCTCACTCTACTCAGTAACCAATTAACACATGCGCAAAACGTAAGTCTTGATAGTATCTATGCTACAAACGGGGTTAAAACAAGCACTATCAGCAACGCAAATCATGGATTTTCCCAAATAGTCATGTTACCAAATAATACTATTTTGGTGTTGGGGAATTATGATAGCCCGGGGCAAGGAATACTAGTTAAAGTGTTACCAAGTGGGGCTTACGATAATACGTTCGGAACGAATGGCGAAGTATTTTTTGCTACAACAACTCCAGACTTTTCTCCAATTAAACTTATTGTTCAGCCTGATAATAAAATCTTAGCCATTGGTGGAGCTGCTTCGACAAACTCAGTTCGTCTATTTCGTTTCTTGAGTAACGGGAATCCTGATAACACTTTTGGCACAAATGGCGAATCTGTGATTACCTTCACCAATACTGGCCTAACTCCCCAAGGAGCCTGCTTATTACCTAATGGTAAGATAATAATAAGTGGATTTGTGCTGGATCCGCCTTTTTATTTCCCGACAGACATGGTTATGCGACTAAATTCTAATGGCAGCCTTGACAACACTTTTTCTACTAATGGCATTATAACAGCACTTAATGCCGGCACTGGCGTATTTTCTTCACGCTATAAGAATGTTGTGCCGTCAACAAATAAGTCTATTCTTCTTGCCGGTACTATTATTAATCTTAATGGATTTGGAATGGTGCTTACTAAGCTAGATAGTACGGGTGCAGTCGTGGGGTCTTTTGGATCAAATGGACATTATATAGCACACAGTCTTACTGAATCAATAGAAGGGATTACCCTCGCGGTGCAATCTAACGGTGAAATAATACTAGGTGCGCAGTTATCAAATACATCTTCATCAGTTGTAAGATTTGGTCTTTTCAACCTGAATGCGAATGGCACTATAAACAACAATTTTGGGTTAGGTGGGAAGCGTTTAATTAATAGTAGTGCCTTTAGCAATTTTCTTACCAGTTTGACATTGACCAACGATGGTAAAATAACTGCTTTGATGGCAAATACGGATACAATTGGCCTTACTATCAGTCACTCTTTACTGCGCATTAATCCGAATGGTACAATGGATAGTACATTTAATTCATCGGGTGAAAAAGAAATATTTGTAATGAATAATAACAGCGATATGGGTGATCTTGCAATACAATCGGATGGAAAAATAATTGTGTGTGGGGCACTTAATAGCCCTGTAACTTTTTTTGAAGGAATTATAGCGCGCTATAAGTATACCGGCCCTTCTGCCGTTAAACTTGTTAACGTGATGAGCCCGAACGGAGGCGAAAATTGGAACGCAAACACCAACAGAACAATTCAATGGAACAGCACGGGGGTAGGTAAGGTAAATGTATTGTACAAGATAAATAATTCGCCTTGGGTTAGTATTGCTAACAACATTAACAACACAGGAACCACGCAATGGACAACACCTAATATAGCTAGTAATAAGTATAAAATTCTTATTCAAGATGCAACTGACTGGAGTGTTTTAGACACCAGTAATACGAATTTTACCATTAGTGTACCAACCTTCATCAGTGAAAAAACACTTGATGTGAAAGTGAATTTATTTCCAAACCCTTCTAAAGATTATTTAAACATTGAGGTGGGAATTAACGAGCCTCTGGAAATTAAAGTCATAAATCAACTGGGTCAATTAGTCCAGGCTTATAGTTTTACCAATACGACAATTATAAATACAACTACTTATAAAGACGGTATCTATTTTATGACATTGCAGAATAAGGATTACCAGTACACCGGGAAATTTATAATCCAACATTAGTTGACAGTGAATACTGTTCCATGATCTAACTATAACTGGAAAAAGTAAAAACCATTAAAAGTAGTTCTGAGAACACTTAATGGAAGCTGAGACTCTCAGCAAAGGCATACTTTGGAAGTTGGCATTGGTAAAAGTATTCTGCATAAAAAATTTATAGTGAACTAGTGCTAATGGATAACTAAGGTTAAAATACCCCTGTACCAAGGAGTGCAGGGGAATTTTATTCACAAAACAGAATTAGCATTTTTTAATTGCCGATACTAAATACTTTAATACCTGTAATCAGGTAAAATAAATTACCACCAATCAGGTATAAAAGGCACTGACCTTATGCTCTTCCTTTGAGATATAAAAGAACTCTCTGAAAAGATAGAATTGCCTTTGGAAGAAACCGAAGGGCAAAAAATAAAACAAGAACTTTAAGAATCGTATTCTTCATCACTTCTATGGACTCACAGTTTCTCTTTTTGTTAGTTTTTATCTTTCTACTGTAAAGCTAGGTATCTATAATTTAAACAAGCATAGTAAGTCAAGAGAATCCGGATGTCAGCGCATCGCTACTCATACCACTTTAAGATTTTCTTAATCTCTACGGTTGCTCAAGTATTTTCGGAATTTAAATTTTCTAAATAAGTTAAAAATAAAACACCATGAAAAAACTATTTTTATCATCGCTCTTCCTTGCGACAGCATTCCAATTTATATCCTGTACAAAAATGAATTGCGACTCTCACGATAAAAAATCGGACTGTGACCTTATTCCCGCAAAAATAATCCGTTACGATTGTGATAGGGTTATCTTTCAGTTGCTAACGGATGAAAAAATTGGCGACAAAAGCTGGACTGATAGTGCCAGCGGATTAACTTATCAAAACGTAGCGTCCTGTTTCAATACATGCCCTATTTCGCAAATTACTAATGGCAATATGCTAACTTATGTTTTAGAAAGATACAGAACTAATCTAATAGTAATAAAAAAGAATCGCAAAATGAATATAAATAAAGAGGAAATTACTAATATTGAAAACAAACTCAGTATTGGTATAAAAAATAATGATATTATTTTTTTAGACAATATATTACACAAAGACTTATTATTTATAGCTCCCAATGGAAAGACAATAACAAAGCAAATAGACTTAGAATCACACAGATCTGGCGGTATGATAGTTGAAAAATTAATTCCGACAATTGAAGATATAAAAATTATTGGGGATACAGCCGTTGTGATTTTAGTTTACGAGACAAAAGGCTCAATGTTGGGTAATCCTATTCAGGGTCAATTCAAATACATCAGAATTTGGAAATTACTCGGCGACGAATTAAAGGTAATTGGCGGTAGTTGCTTTCAATTAACTTAATTCGCTAACAATAATTTGAAAATATAAAAATGACACTTATTAAAAGTCACAGCCGTCCGAAAGTTTTAAATATTGAAGTATAAATTAGCTATAACACCCTATGTTGAATAACAAAAATAAAATAATGATGACAAACGATAACCTTAACCGCTTTTTAAAATCATTTAATATATTGAAAGATAATGAAATTGAGGATTTCATTCAGCTGTCGACTCATAAACTTTTAAACAAGGGCGACTACTTTATACAAGAAGGCGAAATATCCAATCAAATAGCATTTGTTTTATCTGGCAGCTTACGCTCATACTATATTTCTCACAGAGACCAGGAAATTACGTACTGCATCACATTTCCGAAAAATTTAATGACTGCCTATTCTTCTTTTTTAACTGGCCAGGGTGCACAAGAAAATATACAAGCTATTACAGCAACAGAGCTACTTATCATTCAGAAAGATAAATTCGAAAAAATAAGACAACAAAACCAGAATTGGATCTCTTTTTTGAAAATTATAGCCGAGCAACAATACATTGAAATGGAAAAAAGAATATTTCTTTTGCAAAAAAGCGATGCTGCAAAGCGATATGCTGACTTAATGCAAAACCATCCAGAGTATATTCAAAAAATTCCTTTAACCTATTTAGCCTCTTATTTAGGCATTACACAAAGACATTTAAGTAGAATCAGAAAAGAATTTACTTTTTAGACATTTGTCCTAAATTATCTAAAAATTCAAGCATAATTTTGCGATATAAAATTTATAGATAAAATAATGGCAAAGAAAATAGTGATTATTAATGGGCATCCAAACAAAGGAAGTTTGAACTTTGGATTTGCAGAAGCTTATAAAAAGGGAGCTTTAGAAAGTAATGGAGAAGTGAAAGAGATTACAATTTGTGATTTGAAATTTAATCCAAATCTTGAATTTGGTTATCAAAAACGTACCGAATTAGAGCCAGACCTTTTGGCTGCGTGGGATAAAATTAAATGGGCAGATCATTTAGTTTGGATTCATCCCGTTTGGTGGGGCGGACTGCCTGCAAGTATGAAAGGATTTATAGATAGGCTTTTTTTACCTCGTTTTGCCTTTCAGTATAAAGAAAACTCAATGTTTTGGGATAAGTTATTGAAAGGGAAAACAGCTCATATCATAACTACACTCGATCAACCCCACTGGTATTATTGGTTAGTGTATGGCCGACCAAGTGTGAACCAACTCAAAAAGTCAACACTACAATTTTGTGGAATTACGCCTGTCAAAGTTTCATATTTCGGAGCTATTAAAAACTCAAAAGAAACTACAAGGCTAAAATGGGTTTGTGAAGTTGAAAAATTTGGTCGGTTAAAAAAATAAAGCTAAAAATCCAACAATTAGTTTTGTCTTAAAAACGGTATGTATTTCTTATATTTGAAAATTAGTACTAGTTTTTAATCGGATTCTGAATTTAATATTTAACGCTTCTATTTTTGCAAATAAAATAACAGGGCAAACAAATAATACCGCAGCTTTCGTTTTCAAAAAGTATGATTTTTTTCTAAAACTTAGCATTGTAAATTCCACTAAAATTGGGTACTTCACTAAAAAAATTGCGTGTCGATTTTATAACATTTGCAATGCTCAATAAATAGTATACTTCAATATGGAAAATTATAAAAATTTAGAAAAAACAATACAAAGTATTAGCCAAAATTACTCGAAACTGACAGATAAATGTATAGGAGATTTTGCGCAAGCTTCCAAACTTTTAACGGCAGACAAATCAACGTTATTAGTTACTGAAGGTCAGCATGCTGACAAATCCTATTTCATTGTTAAGGGCTGCGCAAGAGCATATTACTTAAAAGATGGAAAAGATATTACAGATTGGTATGCGTTTGAAAATGATTTTATAAATTCAATCAATAGCTTTTTCGAAAATGTTCCAAGTCCGCATTTTATTGAGCTCCTTGAACCTACCACTTATTTAGAAATATCAAGAGATGATATTTTTATATTATCAGATAAATATCATGACTTTGAAAGATTACTCAGAATTATCGCTACAAAAACAATGCTGGCTTTGCGTAATCGCATTTTCTCTGTTCAATTTGAAACTGCGCAACAGAAATATGAAAACCTACTTATCATTCGTCCAGACATTACTCAGAGAGTTCCTTTGACACATATTGCGTCCTATCTTGGAATTACTCTTGAAACATTAAGCAGAATTCGCAATCCTAAAAACCGAATTTGATGTATATCAAATGGAATCTGTTAAACATAAGAGATATTTGCAAAAAAGTAAATGAAACAACTTCATTACATCTCAGGGCTAATAATAACAGTATTTGTAGGGCTTCATTTATTCAATCACGTTTGTAGCATTTTTGGTGCTGATAAACACATTGAAATTATGAATGCTTTAAGACTTTTTTATCGTAATATCTTTGTTGAGACAATTTTGTTAAGTGCCATACTTATTCAAATAGTTTCAGGACTTAATCTTTTCAAAACTATTAGAAAAATGGCAATGTCAGGAGTTGATAAACTTCACATCTGGACAGGACTATATTTGGCTATTTTCTTCGTTATACATTTGAGTGTTGTTTTTTGGGGCCGGTTTTTCTTAAACCTTGATACAAACTTTTACTTTGGGGTTGCCGGTCTGAATTCGTTTCCGATCAACTTGTTTTTTGTACCATACTATGCTCTTGCCATCATTTCTTTCTTTTTACACATTGCATGTATCCATAGCAAAAAAATGAGCCATAATATTTTCAGTTTGACACCATCTGGGCAATCAAAAATCATTTTAATTTTCGGAATTTGCTTAACAATTTTAATACTTTATGGGCTTACAAATCATTTTGAAGGAGCGAAAATTCCTAAAGAATACAGCATACTTATTGGAAAATAAAGAAGCGAAATAAAACGCAACATTTAAAAACATGAACATACCAATTTTGATAGCAAACATTTTAACAGTTTTAGCCTTCTTCATTCATACTTTTATGGGCGACAGAGAACTAAAAATAATTCAGCCACCTACCCAAGATAACAATTGGACAACCAAACAAGAAAAATGGACAATGGCTAGGTGTGGCTGGCACTGGATTTCTTTTGATCTACTATTTGCAAGCGTTGGAATTGCACTTATAAACTTCACAAATTATTTTGAGAATGAGAAAACCTTGTTGCAAATATTAAGCTTTTACTTTTTAGGCTATGCGACAACCTGGACTCTAACAATTTTTATCTCAAAAAAATTTCCTAAAAATTATTTAAAACTTGGGCAATGGCTTTTGCTCTTAGCTATCAGCAGCTTGTTATATTCAGGAATATAAAATGGCAAGAAATGCTTTTAAATAAATACCTTCCGCAATTTCAGTTTACTGAACTTCACAGTACAATCGTAGAAGGAAATTCCGTTGACAGCTACAACGAAACAATGGAACTGGATTTGTCTGATTCTAAAATAATTGCAATCCTTTTTAGGTTAAGAGGCTTGCCGTTTAGTAAAAGAAAATTAGCAGAAATAACAAAAGACATGCGATTCACGCTGCTCGAGGAAATTCAGTACTCAGAATTCCTATATGCTTTTTGGTTTTCTACTAAAACTGAGTGGATAGATGATAAACAAGAATTCGAAAAGAATAACTTAAAATATAATGCTAAAGTAGGTTGGTCATTTAGGTTTAACGAAAAACCCAATGATTTTACTGAAATTATAACAGAGACAAGGGTGCTATGCCTCAATACAAGAACCAAGCTTATATTTTCTATTTATTGGTTTTTTGTCAAGCCTTTTAGCGGACTAGTAAGGATAGAAATGTTAAGGCTCATTAAAAAAAAAGTGAGTAAAAAAAATTAAATAAATAAGATATGCTAAAACTTGGAGGATATATAAATATAACTATTTCAATCGGACACATTGTTGGTCTATTTTGGGCCAAGCAAATGTTTGAAATAACAGGCATAGGAGAAGAAATGAGAAAGCTTTCTCAAATAAATTCTTCATTACCCCATTTGCTTACAATTTTTGTAGCAATAATGTTTTTCATTTTCGGGATATACGGACTTTCAGCAGATAGGAAGTTTAGAAAATTACCATTTCTAAAAACTGTAATATTTTTAATTTCAGGCATATATTTACTGAGGGGATTGGGGGAATTAATATCCGACATCATACAAGGATCAAACACGCTTTCAGAAACAATTTATTCAATATTCGCCTTGATAGTTGGACTTTTGTACTTATTTGGTGGGCTAAGAAAATGGAATCTTAAAGAAAATAAATAAACGACGAATCGCTAATAGCAACACTAATTCGCAAAATCAAGGTATTAAAAAGTTTTGTATCTTAACCCTGTATAATGTTATGGGTTCAAATACGCAAACAGGTCATAGACTAAAACCAACTTTTACAATTAATGACGACAACTGAAAAAATTAAAAATGCGTTTGACCCATACTTTAATGCACCAATAGACGCCTGGAATTCATTTGTACAATTAGGAGAAGTAATTTCAATTGATAAGGAACAAATTATAAAACACAATGGACTCACTGAAAAATATTTATATTTTATTTTAAGTGGTTCAGGCGGGGTTTTACTGTGGAGTAAAAATAATTTTGTGTGTATAGACCTTTGCTATGAAAACGACTTCTTCGGGGATTATATGTCATTTCTATTAGAACAGCCGTCACCTTTAGAAGTAATTATTTTTGAAAAATCAGAACTTTTTAAAATTTCTAAAATAAATTTTGATCTATTAAGCACAAGTGAAGGCTTCGGAGATAAAATTTGTCGCTTCGCCTCTGAAGGGCTTTTTATTCATAAACAACAACAACAAATTGACATTTTAACCAAAACAGCAAAGGAACGCTATCTGGAGCTGCAACAAAGACAACCCGCTATTATTCAGCGAACACCTCAAAAATACATTGCCTCTTATCTTGGAGTTACTCCTCAAAGTTTGAGCAGAATTAGAAACGAGATCCTAAATCATTAGTTACCAAATGGTAATTCTTGCTATTGAAATTAACTAGAAGTTTGTACTATAAAAAAATTAATAGACATGTACAACTTCAACAAAATTATCATTGCAATTATTATCGTTTTTTTATTTTTTTCTTGTAAAAAAATAAGGTTTAAATATTTACCAGATGCAAAACCACAAATCACTGTTGCTGGTGGAGGAAATGTAACGGTAGTTTTAGAGGCTGGAATGGGTAATTGGTCGCTTTTTTATAAAAATTTAGCCCCCCTGCTTGCCTTAAAATATAAAGTCGTAACCATTAATAGGGCTGGATACAGTAATAGCTCAGTTCCCAGCAATACCAGAGATGCCAAAACAATTGCTGAAGAATTACATACTTTCCTCGTGCAAGAGAATTTAATTAGCGATACAATGATTTTAGTAGGTCATTCCTTCGGTGGTTCTGTAGTTAGAGTTTATCAAAATTTATATCCTGAAAAAATAAAAGGCATTGTTTTGCTAGACGCGAGTCATCCCGATCAATTTGCGAGACTTCCCAGCCAATTTAATCAGTTGAAATTGGATCAAATAGAAGGAATTCAAAAAACAATAAAAACCGCCGAAAAAGGTCTGTTAAAAACCAAGCAGGGCAAGAAAAAAATTCCCAAATTTAATTTACCTGCTGATATGCTTGATGATTATTATGCGATAACTACCAACCCTCAATATTATGCCACCTTTCATAAGGAAGTATTTAGCTTCGATGCTAGTTTAGCTCAAATGAAATCTTTGCCCTCATTAGACGCACTACCCCTGTTAGTATTGAGCTCAGAAGTGTCTATGGATGCGTCTACTATTTCTGGAGCAAAGAACTATCCATTTGCAGAACATAATCAAACTTGGTTACTGTTACAAAACGAACTGGCACTGCTATCCAGTAATAGTGTGCATGTTAGTACTAATCTTTCTAATCATTATTTGGCCGTCTTTCAATCTCAATGGGTTGCAGATAACATAACTCTATTTATTAAATCAAAAGTTCAATAAGTTATTTAATTAATCATGAAAAAAATAAAAGTGCTGCTGACGGTATTCGCCATTCTAATAATAACACTAAGTCTAATAACAGCCAATAAGTTTTTGCCCAGTGTTGCTTTAATCTTAAACAACAATCCTTTTGTTAGCTCCTTACTTAAATATCAGTTATTTGCCTTTCTTCTTGCTATCGGAGTTACCTATATCACTATTAAAATTAGCTCTGATAGCAAAAACATTTTAACTTTTGGTAATCTATCTGTAATTGCCGGAAAAGAAAAGTGGCTTGGCATTAATGGAAAAAAAACCTGGAAAAGTAATAGTATTCAATTGTTGTTTTTTATTAGTATCGCGACAGGCATTTTTATGTTTTTAGCTGTTAAGTACACCAATAGTTTGAGTAATTTTAATTGGGCATTTATACCAATTGTTTTGCTAATTTCATTAACAAATTCTTTTTCCGAAGAAATCATTTATCGTTTTGCTATTCATGGAAATTTGATAAACAACGCTTCTAAACTAACTGTTTTAATACTATCTGCTATTTTATTTGGGCTTCCGCACTATTTGGGTTTTCCCAGCGGAATTATAGGAGTAGTTATGGCAGGGCTTTTGGGCTATATTCTTTCAAAAGCAACTTACGAAACACAAGGTATTGGAATTGCTTGGACAATTCATTTTGTACAGGACATCATTATTTTTACTGCATTGTTTATGATGAAGTTGAAAAGTTGAAAACAATCAGTGTTTTAAGACACTTTTAAAAATGATCAAACTTTGAGTACACATCATTTATTTACTTTAGGCAATACGATTGTTACGATGTTAGTTCCGCTTTCCACTTCTTAGCGGCATGTAAATATGCACTTGTTTCGGAATAGCCAAGTAAATAAGCAATATCCTGAGTTTTCATTTTAGAACCTTTTGTCAAATAGCTTGATAGTTCTCTTTTTATATCGTCTGATATTTTTCTAAATGATAAGCCTTCAAATGTAAGTTTTCGTTGAATACTCCTCGCACTTAAAGGCAGTTGAACTGCAATCTGCTCAAATGTGGGTAATTCAGGACAACACATATTCAACATCATATTTCGTACTTGAGTAGAAAATGGTTTGTAACTTCCGTTGTCATTATCTAACATTTGCAAAAATTTCGGTAATAATATTTCTATTCTTTTCGCGTTTTTCTTGTTAATTTCTGTTTCCAAAACGATGTTATTGAAAACAAAACAATAATGGTTTCCTCTAGTAACTTTAGTATTCAGTGATTTAGAATACTCAGAATTGTTAGAATAAGGTAATATTAGTTGAGGCAATAGGTCATCCGTTACCATCAGTTTTAATTCACGGTACAAAAAACAAAACACAGTGTCTAAAACGTGTTTTTTTAGTTTTGTCTCAGTAATAGTTGTAGTTAATTTTAGAACGTAATTATTTTTTTCATTAATCACTTCCACTGCAACCAGGGGAAAAGAATTTTTAAAATAGGTTTGAAGAATAAATATTGCCTGCTCAATACTAGTAGCATTTAAAGACAATTGAGCAATAAATCCGAGTGCTTTTATATTTAAAAAACAACCATAATGTAAGCCAAAATAATTATCATTTGTTGATGCTAGCAATCCCCTAAACACTTTTAAAAACTCAATCTCGGTAACTGTATTATCAGGATCACACACATCGAGTTTTTTATCATTTAATAAAAGTCTTAATAATTGTTCCGAACTACCATAGTATGAAGCGTAACTAAATAAATTAGCGATATGTGGTGCAGAAATATAGATTTTATTTTTTTTCAAATTTGGCGTAAAATATCAATATAACAAAATACAGTATTTATATTTTTGTTGTATAAAAACGAAAGACTATGAATCAACTCCAAAAATCACTTCGCATTAATGCCATGTTTTCTGGCATATCAGGTTTTACACTTGTTTTATTAAATAAACCAATAGCGACTTCCTTCAATATTAAATTTAATACTCCTTTTTGGATAGTTGGCATCGCTTTGCTCTTTTTCGCCAGCACAATTATTTATGAAATATTTAAACAACGATTACTAGCGGTTTTGTGGATTATTGCGCAAGATTTTTTTTGGGTTATAGGCAGTATCTTTATTGTAGCAATTGATCCATTTGAAATTTCAAAATCAGGAAACTCAATAATTTTTATTGTTGCACTAATCGTATTATTTATGGGTATAAATCAATCAAAAGCCTTAGGGCAAGTTGATAGTAGTTCTATAAAAGGTAATAAGCATTTTAGGTTTGAAAGAATTGTAAAAGCTACTAAACAAGATGTATGGAAAGCTATTGCCGATGTAGCAAATTATGACAAAATAGCACCTAACATTGACGATGTGAAGATAATCTCTGGTGAAGGGAAAGGAATGGTTCGTAGCTGTAGTCATGGTAAAGATAGTTGGACTGAAACTTGCTCGATGTGGCAAGAAGAAAAATCTTATTCTTTTGAAGTAAATACTTCAGCTCCAAATTATCCGTATCCCTTCAAATTTTTAAAAGGCACATGGGAAGTTCAGGAAGTTGATAGCGCTACAACAAAATTAATTATGTTTTTTGATTTTCAATACAAACACAAAATTCATAATTTACTTATTCACCCTATTTTAAAAGGTAAATTCAAAAGAAGTGCTAATGAACTTTTAGATAATTGGGAAAAAATGTTGGAAAAAAAAATAAAGTTATGAAACCGAATATTTCTCCAGAGTTCCCCTTTACATCAAAATATGTTGAAGTATTCGATAGTAAAATTCATTACATCGATGTTTCAGAGAATAGAAAAACTGAAACAGTTTTTCTATTCATTCACGGTAATCCCACGTCAAGCTATTTATGGCGTAATATTATCCCTTATACCACTCCATTGGGCAGAAGCATTGCTATGGATTTGGTGGGTTTTGGAAAATCAGGAAAACCAAATATTGACTATACTTTCCAAGAGCATATCAATTATCTAAACGCGTTTATTAAAAAATTAAATATTAAAAATATAGTACTTGTATTACACGATTGGGGTGGAGCCATTGGTTTTAATTATGCAATGAATAATGCCGAAAATGTAAAAGGCATTATTTTCATGGAAACTTTTTGCAAACCTATGCAATGGCGAAATTTAGACTTAATCACTCGTTGGGTCTTTAAAAAATTTCGTAGTTCAACTATTGGGCAAAAATGGAATGGAAAACACAATGTATTTTTACGCTTTATACTTCCAATGTCAATAATAAGAAAACTTACTAAAGCTGAAAAGCGAATTTATTTTGAGCCATTCCGAACGATTGAAAGTAGAAAACCCATCGTTAAATTCCCTCAGGAACTACCATTTAAAGGTGAAGGAACACTAAATGAAAAAATTGTATCTAGCTATTATGAATGGCTAAAGACTACAACAATTCCAAAACTATTAATTTACGCAAAACCAGGCGTGCAAATAACTTCAAAAGAAGTTACAAAATACAAAAAAGAATTTGCAAATATTACGGCAACAAATGTTGGCTATGGAAAACATTATATTCAAGAAGACCAACCTGATAATATTGGAGAAGCAATAGAACAATGGTACTTAAAAAAGTATTGAGTAAATATGTGAGGCTGAAAAACACAAGGTATTGGAATTGCTTGGACAATTCATTTTGTTCAGGATATTATTATTTTCACTGTATTGTTTATGACGAAGTTGAAAAGCTAAAAAACTGCATTAGCGCCGTTAATAGAATTATTAGCCACACTATATTTTAAAAACCGCTCACCCCAGAAATCTTCACAACTTTTTAATTTAAACTTATTTCATAGTTACCAAATAGTTTTGGTTTTGACTTAGCTTTATTAGCAAAATGGCTTCTATTCAATAGAGTTGGAACAGTGAAGGTAAAAAGGCCGGAATCTTATCCAGCACCTTTTATTTCCGCATTAGTTTAATTTTTAAGTCTTCTGCCTTTTTTCTCCCGGCTATGTGATCAGGGTCGATGCTGATGGCTTTATCACAATATAAAATAGCCTGCGTTGTATGTTTTTTACTTTGGTGTTGGTTTGCCCAAGCCCAGTAAGTAAAGCTCATAATCTTCCAATTGGCATAGTCTGTATTTTTTTCCTGTTTGGCAATAATAGTCTGGAAATCGTTTTTAGCTGCTTTTCGCTTTCTATAAAAATACCAAGGCAAGTTTTCAGCAACGCTACCGCGCAAAAACGCAGGTAAATAACTCGCATCACTATACAATTCATTCGCCTCTTTAAATAATACGAATGCGTGGCGCAATAGACCTAGCTTTTTTGTTTCAGCACTAATTAAAGACAGTGACGATGCTCTGTAAGACGATATAAAAGGCATTAACTCCTTGGTTGTGCTTTTTGAAGTATACAGTTCTGTTAACACATCATAACTTTTTTTAGCATAACCTTTAAATTCAGTTTTTGGAAAAAAAGAAAGATTCAAAGCTGTTTCGTGATAAATAATTCCTAATCGTACTTTATTTATTTCTGAGCTCTCGATTTGAAATTGTTTTTCAACTTCTATTAATTTTAATTTTACTTCGTTCGTATCTATCAACTCCATTACATCATCCAATTGATGTTCGAAATTTTTAACTTGAGAAATTTTTAAAGTTTGAGCTTGTAGCTGATTAATAAGTATCATAATTATAAATATTTTTAATAAATGTTTCATACTATTTTTATTTATTTTTTTTAGATGTTAAAGAAAATCTTCCGCCGATGGAAAAGAATGGGATTGTAACTATTGGTTTAGCGCTGTATTTTGATTCGCCCAATTGACGATCACCCGAACCAGAAATATTAAAAGAAATACCATAACCACCGTCAATATAAAAGTGCTCTTGAAATGGAAACCATCTAAAACCAGCTCTTAGCAACATGTACTGTCCAGTATAATCTTCTTTTTGTTGAGTTTTATCATCAACTACTGAAAACCAGTCGTAACTATAAATTGTGCCAGCATAAAATCCTTTTCTGTCTTTCCGTAAAAATATATTTGCAAATAACTCCGCAGCCGAATTATGTGTTACAGTAACAGTTTTCGCATTATTAAAAAAGGCATCTCTAAAAGCTGGTGTTAACTCTAGACTTATATAAATAAAACCAGTTTGAAATCTTGAGAATTCAGTTCCAATACCACCTCCGTAACCTTTCCATGCAAAAAATTGTGGGCTAACTTCTGCAAATAATTGAAGTGGTTTTTTTTCTACTTTTGTTTTTAAATGATTGCTGTAAAACCTATGAAATAACTTTTTATTTTCGGTTTGACCGATGGATTGGATTGTTAATACCAAAACCAATACTGTAGTGCACAATTGTCTCATTTTTTTAATTAGTTAGTTAATGAGACAAAGGTCGGCTAAGCGAAGGTTGTAAAAAGATGACTTAAGTTAAGACTTTTGCTTTTCGATGATTCGCTTTCGGATTCGGCTTAAACTTTCGGCACTTATGCCCAAAAAATTAGCTACATATTTTTGTGAGACGAGTTGAAGTATATCGGGTTGTTTTTTTAATAATTTCGTAAAACGTTCTTCGGGTTTGTCAGACGATAAAGACATAGCAATTTCTGTAGCCCTTTGCGCCACATTTTCGGCCATTAAACGGCCAAAGGTTTCGTATTTATTACACTCTCGATAGAGTTTAAATAAATTTTCTTTTTGAATAACAAAGAGTGTAGTGCTTTCCATGGCTTGCAAGTTCATTATACAAGGTATGCTGTGGGTAAAGCTTTGAAAATCGGTTACCCAGCCATTACTAAACGACATGTCGCAAGTTTTTTCATCTCCATTTTTTACGTAAAAGTGCCTAATAGAGCCGGAAGCTATAAATGCAATAGAATCACAAACGGTATTATCTTTTAAAAACAATTCCTTTTTTTTAAGCTGTACTTCCTCAAAATAGGCATCAACTAAGTCTAATTCTTTATCGCTGAAGGACACTGAATTTTTACAATATTCTTTGAGTTGTTCAAACATTTTAGAAATTAAATTACGATGATCTATTTTTTTTATTTAGATGATTACTTTTTAACAAAACGTTGGTTATACTGCCCATTTTTTAAAGTAAAGCGTTTTCGTTTGCAAATATGAGCATTAAAAATCAAGAAAAGTCAATTCCCGCGAATTCAGCCGTTTGCAGCTTTGATCACAGCGCGAAGTTCGTGAAGCATGCAAACGAAAAACAATCCCACCATTTTAGGGCACATTTTTATAACAATTTCAAATTTTTGCCTAGTTTTTTTGAAATACATTCTGCGATGCTTTTTTGACAGCCCATTGCGTCTATAGTAACCGTTTGTCCTTTAATATCAAGTGGTTCAAGTAATGGTTCCATTGCAGTTATCTCATTGCTCTTTTCATCTACTTTAAATTGAGCTAAGGACAATTTGTTTTTCCCAGCAAAAACGCTTACGCTATGAAGCATTTTTCTATTCTTAAAAATACCAAAACTACACCTGTTTGATTTACCATCAATGTGTAAAAATTCCTCATCGCTGTAATCAAATAGCCATGACCCACTCACTGAAACAGGCATTAAACTCTTTTGGATTTAATCCTTCAAACGTT
>Ga0105048_10002052_pt1 | contig 32567 bp, 30 predicted proteins | sample MAT05_FD_78382 | JGI IMG/M metagenome (GOLD analysis project Ga0105048, IMG submission 78382) | Freshwater microbial communities from Lake Fryxell liftoff mats and glacier meltwater in Antarctica - MAT-05 | ecosystem: Environmental > Aquatic > Freshwater > Ice > Liftoff microbial mat | place... | reverse complement strand
TACCGGGTCTCGCACGCGGAAGGCGTGTTCATGGCGGGCGGCGATCAAGGAACATATATCAGCCTCTGGAAGGGTACGGCGCTTCAGGATGCCCTGCGCGTGGTGCATGCGCGCGGCGGAGTGATCGGAGGCACCAGTGCGGGCTTGGCTGTTTTGGGCGAATTCGTTTACTCCGCCCTGGCTGGCTCAGCCGTTTCGAGCGGTGCGCTAGCTGATCCCTTCTCGGGCGATATCACGCTGGATCGCGGCTTTCTCGCGTTCCCAGCGCTGAAAAACGTCATCACGGACACGCACTTTGCGCAGAGGGATCGGTTTGGTCGGCTGATGAGCTTCGTGGGGCGCACGATTGTCGAGGGTTGGGCCACCAGCAGCTACGGCGTTGGCGTGAGCGAGGCGACCGCGATCGTGATCGATCCCCAGGGGCTGGGCAAAGTGCTCGGCGCCAACCAGGCATACATTGTTGAAGGTGCCAAGGTGCCCGAACGCTGCCAAGTTGGCCAAAGCCTCACGTTCAAGGACCTGCGCTACGCCCGCTTGCAGGATGGGGACACGGTGCAGTTCCCACTGGGAGCCAACACGCCGCTCCCGCTTACTGTCTCTGCAGACGCAGGCACTCTCACCCCCGCGTCGCCGTATTGAAGAGGTTCTCATACGGTTGGCGCGGCCGTATTCGGCAAGCAGACGGGTGCACCTCTGCAAGGTGTTGAGGAATGGGCGCCCCTTTTTGGGATTGAGAGATAGTAAGCATGCTGACTACCTGTTGTCGGCTGGTGAGGCACCCCGCAGCATGTTCGCGTGGTCGCGGCGCAGTTGCAAAACAGCCTGGCGCCCATCGAAATGGAGGCCAGGCTGCTGATTTGCAAGGGTTCACAGGGGCAAGCCTCTGTTTTGGTGGGATGGTAACTTAGAAGTTTCGGACGAAGGATAGGCGGCCAGCGAGGCGGTTCTCGCTCTTGACTGTCTCGTAGCCGGCAAAAATAAAGAAGGTGTTCCCTTTCCCGTAGTTGGGGAGCATCAGATTGACGCCCACGGGCAAGCTAGTGAGCTTATCGCCATCAGCGTTCTGTGACTTGCTGTTCAGCGCATACGTGAGCTCAACCTCCGGACCAACTGCGGCATACTTGCCAAGCTTGTAGTCGATGAACCAGCGGGCGTAGATATAGTTGCCGCCACCGGTTGCGGTGCCGCCCGTCTTGTCAAACACGGTATAGGCGTAATTCTGGAGCCACAGTTCGGTGTAGATTGGATCGGGACCCCCTGTGAGGTAAAACTGTGGAACCAGCGCAGCCATGCGGCGGTTCGCCCAGTCAGCTTGAGCACCCAGCATGGGTGTGAGGGTGAACGTTCCCGCGGTGATCGCTGGCCCGATATCGAACTCGCCCAGGGTGCCGACGACGTAAAGGTCCGTCGCAAGACCAATGCCGTCCGTCAGCGGGTGCGTCGCGCCGGCCCAAAGCTGCACGCCGCTGCCATCCGAATCAATTCGGAACCAAGCAGCCGGAAATGTCTCCTCCGCGCCGGGAGCTTCGGCAGCCGGAGCAACCGCAACTGGCTCAACCGCAGGTCCTTCGGGGGCGGCTCCCATGGCGGCCGGCTCAGGCGTAGGCGCTGTTGCAGAAGCCTCAGCGGTTGGAGTCTCAGCAGCGGGTGCCAATGGTTCGTCTGCCGGCGTCTGGGCCAGAGCGGTGTTGTGTCCCAAAAGCAGGACTAAGGATGAAAGAAGAGCGAAGCGGGTGGTTTGCATTGACTGGTTCTCCGAGGGTTGAGCGATAAGCGCACCGCAAACGTCTGGCGCACACGGACCTACCTAACCCTTGCGAGGTTGCTGGCATGTTTCGCGTTCCTTTCGTCGAAACATGGCAGGGGAGAGCTTAGAATATGCCTCTAAGTAAGCGTAAATATGGACCTATTTATTTTTCCGGTCCGTTTGAGTTCGGTGTTTTTCGAAACATTGTTTCCGATGTCCAACTTCGGGGGCGAACCGCTGGCTGCAACTCGTTGCGGGCGCCTATCTCTTAGGCAATGGTGGCCCCGCATTCATGGCGTTCAGAGTTACCGCCGGCTGGCTAGTTCTCCTCGTTTCAGCTCTTCTGGCGTCAGCAAGCTGCGGCGGCCGATCGAGTCTCGCCCTACCCCAGCCCTGCGAACAGCTGGGTGAGAAGCGGGCATGCGAGAATGCGTGTGGCCAGGGGGAACAGCGCTGCGAGGCCGGATACTGGCACGACTGCGAAGTGCCGCGGGTGACGCGCACCTGCAGCGATGGCTGCGGGACGGGTATTGAAGCCTGCACGGTTGGGATATGGCAGGGCTGCGAAGTGCCGGTCGCCGAACGAGCGTGTACTAACGTCTGCGGGAGCGGTACGCAGAAGTGCGAACGTGGGGCTTGGGAGACTGCGTGCAAGATCCCGTCGATCGAAACACCCTGCTTCAGCGCTTGCGGCCCTGGTATTGAACGCTGCGTGGATGGGCGGTTTTTCCCGTGTGACGCGCCTCCGCCCAAGCCTCCCAAGCTCAGAACGATCGTGCGCGATTTCCGCGACACTCACCCGGATTTCGAGATCCCGCTCGGCGGATTCGACACAAGTGCTGGCGACCAAGGCATGGTGGAAGCCGTGCTTGGCCCGGACGATAAGCCCGTGTACGCGTCCAGGACGCGCACTCCAAGCACCAGTGGAAAAGCCAACTTCGATACTTGGTATCGTGATGTCCCAGGCGTCAACACAGCGTTGCCGATTTCCCTCCAGCTGCTCAGTTCATCTGCGCAAGAGGGGCTCTTCGTTTATTCAAACCGAGCATTTTTTCCGATCGATGGCCAAGGCTTCGGCAATCAAGGACGCGACCACAACTTTCACTTCACGCTCGAAGTGGCGACAGAGTTTATCTACGTCGGAGGGGAAACATTTTCCTTTATGGGAGATGATGATCTCTGGGTGTTCATCAATCGTCGGCTCGCGCTCGATCTCGGAGGCCTGCACCAATCGCTAACGGGCACGATCAATCTGGACAGCGACGCCAAAAAATTGGGCATCGCTGTGGGGCAGAAGTATGCTCTCCACTTGTTCTTTGCGGAACGTCACACCATTGAGTCTAATTTCACCGTCGAAACTAGCATCTCGGACGTTCTCTCCTGCGAGTGAGGGTGCGTGCGTTCAGGTAGGGCGCTGTATCCCGTGAGCTCGCCTTCGTGAGGTCGCCTTAAACCTGAGCTTCGAGCGGCCGTTCTAGCACCTTGCCCACCTTGAAAACGGCGCCTCCCCATCAGTTCCGAGAGAGCGAGAAATCGCTGCTAGCCGCACGTGTTGTGGAGGGGCCTGTTCTTGCGCCGCGCCTGCGCGCCCTTGAAACTCGGGTGCGTCTGCTGCGGCAGATCGCCGCTTGTTTCACGGCAAAGCTCTCGCCGGACCAATTGATTGAAGAAGCAGTGCAGACTTTAGCGCAGGAATTTCCAGAGTATCGCGCAGCCTACGGGGTGATCGGAGACCAAGGTCAGCTGACGCTGGTGTTCTCCGCTGCGTTCGCGAGCCCAGTCGATTCCCCGAACACAAGCGCCGATCTTTCGGAAGCCCTCGAATATCTACGAGCCTTGCGTTCAGGTGCCCCCGTCTGTGTCGTCGATGTGCGCGAAGATGAACGCATGAAGCCGATCCGCAAGGTCTGCGAAGCGGCTGGGGCGCGGGCTATCCTTGAGGTGCCTGTCCGGCATTCGGACGATCTGTTGGGTGTGCTCAGTTTGATCTCTGCGGTTCCCTGTCGGTTTACGCTGGAGGAGCAGGAGACGCTCCAGGAAGCGGCGCACCAGATGACGCTCCTGATTCAGGCGGCACGCCAGCAAGAGCGTCGACAGCTGATGGAGGCGGAACTGCAGCACACGACCTCGCGCCTCAAAACGCTCATGCATTCGCTTGATTCCGCCATTCTGTTTGAGGATGAGCAGCGCACGATCGTGTACATCAATCAGGCATTCTCCGAACTTTTTGGTAGTTTAGAGCCCGCGCGTCTGCTTGGCGCTGACAGTGAGACGGGTACGCTAGAATACGCAAAACACTTTGCCGATCCCGAGAAATTTCTGGTTCGGGTGCGCGAGGTGTTACTGCTAGGGCAGCCCGTGAGTGGCGACGAAATGATCTTGAGCGATGGCCGGAGCTTGGAGCGGGATTATCGGCCCGTGCACATGGACGGGCGCATTGCCGGGCACCTTTGGCACTACCGGGATGTATCGAAAAAGAAGCGAGTTCAAAATCAGCTTGCCATCGGTGAGCGCATGGCCGCCCTCGGAACACTTGCCGCCGGTGTGGCCCACGAGATCAACAATCCGCTCATGTATACCCTCGCCAACGTGGAAACGGTGATCAAGCGCCTGGAGAGTCTGCGCGAGGCTGAACCGTCCGGTGCGTTGGCGTCGCGAGTGGAATCGCTTTTGGAGCCTCTCCGGGATGCCTTATTAGGCGGCCAGCGTGTGCGCGATGTGGTTCGCGATCTCGATGCACTCGGCAGAGAAGGCCGTGAAGCGGGTGGAACCATTTCTGTGAATGATGTGATTGCGTCTTCGGTTCGCATGACGCGCAACGAAGTGCGGCATCGAGCACGGCTGGTGTTGGATTTGAAAGAAGTGCCTCACGTCGCCGGAACGGTGGGGAAGCTTTCCCAGGTAGTGGTGAATCTGATGTGCAATGCCGCGCATGCGATTCCGGTCGGTCGCGCCGAAGAAAATGAAGTGAGCGTGAGTTCAGAGCTGGATTCGAATGGACGCGTCACGATTCGAGTGACGGATACCGGCCGCGGCATTCCTCATGAAATCAGACGCCGCATCTTTGAGCCTTTTTTCACCAGCAAAGAATTGGGCGAAGGCTCAGGGCTCGGACTCGCCATTTGCCATCAGATCGTGGCGGATATGGGCGGCGAAATCGGGGTTGAGAGCGAAGTGGGTGTCGGCACCACGTTCGAGGTGCGTCTGCCGGTCGCAAGTGTGCCCGAGGCGTTGGTGCCACAAGACCAGGCAACGGCAGCAGTGATAGGCCTGCGGGTGTTGATTGTGGACGATGACATGTACGTGATGCGCTCGCTCACGAGGATCCTGCGCGATACGCATACGGTGCAGACGGCGTCGAGCGGGCGGGAGGCTCTGGAGATCCTTGGCCGCGAGACGTTCGACGTGATCCTTTGTGATCTGATGATGCCCAACTTGAGCGGCATGGAGCTGTACGAAATTCTTGGAGATATCGACAGCAATCTCCAACGGCGGATGGTATTCGTGACGGGTGGTGCTTTCAGCGATTCCGCCCATGATTTCCTGGTTCGAACCGCGCAGCCTGTGCTCCGAAAGCCCTTTCAGCGGGCCGATTTGGACGCGCTGTTAGCACGCGTGCAAGCGAATCTCAGTGTGGGCACGGACTCCGTGCGGCGTGAGAGCGTGCCTACGCTTGATGCTTGATACTATTCTGAAATCACGACATCCACGGGCGTCAGGCGGAGTGCACGACGCAGATCGAGTGGCGAGAGATTGAACAGGAGTCCAGGCAGGCTGAAGCGCGCGCGGTACCGCCCTTCTCCACGTAGTCGTACGGGGTCTCTTTAAAGGCGATGCCTTTGGACTTCAGGAGCCGCGTGGCAGGCGTTGGGGGGTTCGGGGGCTTGGCCATCGAGAGAAAAGTGTTGAGGCATCCCAGGTAGGGAGGCAAGCTCCTGCCGGATCATCCCTATGCAGACTTACCGCTACGTGATTTGTGACGTTTTTACAGAGCATAAACTGAAGGGCAATCCGCTTGCAGTGTTCACCGATGCGCGCGGCATGAGCGATGAACGGCAGCAGGCGTTCGCGCGTGAGCTCAACCTGTCGGAGACCACGTTTGTCTTTCCAGCAGAAAAAGGCGGTCACGCGAAGGTGCGCATTTTTACACCGCGCACGGAGCTGCCCTTCGCAGGCCATCCCGTGTTGGGCACGGCGTTGGTCTTGGCTAACGGCATTGAGGTTGAAGTCATTCAACTGGAATTGAAACATGGGCCCATTCCAGTACGCATCCTGCGTGAGGGGCCGCGCGCCATGTTTGGTTGGATGCTGCAGCCGGTGCCCACCTGGGCGCCCTACGCGGAGAGCGGAGAGCTGCTGAAAGTGCTCGGGCTGACGCAGAGTGAGTTGCCCGTGGAGCTGTACGACAACGGGGCACAGCACCTCTTGGTTCACGTCGCAAGCAGTGAGCTGGTGGCGCGACTCACGCCCAACTTGCACGAGCTCGAGCGTTTGACCCAGGCTACCGTGAGCGTCTTTTCGATCACGGATCTGAGTGCGAAAACTCGAGTCTTCGCGCCGGCTTCAGGTGTGCCTGAAGATCCGGCAACGGGCTCAGCGGCTGGCCCGCTAGCAGTCCACTTGGCACGGTATGGTAAATGGCCGTTCGGCGACGTGCTGAGAATCGAGCAAGGGGCGGAAATCCAACGGTCCTCCGAGCTATTTGCCAAAGTCAGTGGGCAGGGGCAACGGATCGAACAAGTTGAAGTTGGCGGTGGCGTTCAAATCGTCGCGCGTGGTGAATTTCGAGTTTAGGCCTCAAGCTTCTGGCCGAACGCCCGAGCTTTCCTGTCGGAGCGTTCAGTTCCGCGGCGCGAACTTTGGTGCTACCAGGGCAGTATGGGCCAGTTGAACGAACGGCGGCGTGAGCCGAGCGCACTTCGACGTGTTGTTGTTTTGGGGGGAATTCACGGCAATGAACGCACCGGCGTGCACGCGGTGCAGTACGTGCGCAATCAGCCTGAACAATTTCAGTGCGGTTCAGTTGAGGTGGTGGAGGGCTTCTATGGGAACCCGCGCGCCATTCAAAGAAACGTGCGTTATCTCGACCGAGACTTGAATCGCTGCTTTTTCTACGAGTACGGGGCGCCTCTCACGGAAACTCAAGTTCAAGCGCGCGTTGCGGGTACTCGCGAATACGAGATGGGCCGTGCGCTCATGTTGCGCAGCGAGATAGGCGCCCTTGCCGAGCCCGCTCCGTTCCTGATCGATCTGCACACCACCACCGCCAACATGGGAATGTCGCTCATCGTGAATGACGAAGATCCCTGGACATTGCATTTTTGCTCGCGTTTAGCCGAGCGTGTACCGAATGCACGCATCGTGAGTGACGGGCCAACGGCTGGCTTCGCAGGCACCACCGCGTCGCTGGCTCGCCGTCAGCTCACGTTAGAAGTGGGGCCGCTCGCACAGGGGACGCTGGATGTTCGGGCGCTCGAGCGAATGATCTCAGCCATCCAGGCGGCCGTGCAGGTCGTTGATGAGCTTAACCGAGAACCTGAGCTTGCAACCAGCATGAATGGCTTGGAGGTCGCTTTGTACCGCTGGCTGCCTTTCAGTTTAGATTATCCGAGGGATGCGGATAGCGTCCCGAGCGTGTCGCTGCATCCCGATTTCAACGGGTCAGATTTTAGGCTACTCACCCTGGAGACGCCGATTTTTCAGGGATTTGATGGCAAAGAGCTGCGGTTGCAGGATGCCGCTGGCGTCCCGCATGAGCTCCTTCAATTTCTGGCAGAGGGTGGCCGTGCGTGCCCAATGTTTGTGGGTGAGTCCGCTTACGTTGAGAAAGGCCTGGCTTTTCTCACCGCTGAACCCGTGCTGGTCCGTTGACACGCTCCCGTGTTTCGAGCGGCTGCGTGCGCGCGGTTAGACCGCCGTCACACCCTTCTTCAGGATGATATTGCCGTACTTAGCCGTCTCGCCTGTCATGACGATCGCAAACGCCAGCTTGGCGCGCTCATAAAAAGCAAAGCGATCAATGCGCACGATGCTGGGCGCCTTGGGTGCGTGGCGACGGATCGGGACAAGAAAGCTTTCTTCAACCTGGGGGTCGAGCGTATCTCCGGGCACGGGAGCCATCATCACGAGCGGATCGGTCACGTAGGCATCCAGTTCAAACAGCGGCAAGATGGCGTCCAAGAGAGCAGGAACACGAAGCCCATCGGCGCGGAGCGTGCGCGGATTCACGGAGTTCCCCGGGAAGTGGGCATCTGCCAGAATGATCTCATCACCGTGCCCCATCACGTACAGGGTGCTGAGGAGTTCGGGGCTTAGGAGAGGACTGATTCCCTTTAACACGATGCTCGCACGCTATCAGTGATCCTGAGCCCAAAAAAGCGTGAACTTTAGCCAGAATTCCTGGGAGCGTGTAGAAGTCTCGGGTGAACAGCGATGAAGCCTGGATGCGCCTGGCGCTCGAAGAAGCAGCGAAGGCTCCCGTACACGCCGACATTCCAGTGGGTGCGATCCTGGTCGATGCATCAGGATTAGAGATCGGTCGCGGCCACAACGAACGTGAATCTCAGGCAGATCCAACGGCGCATGCTGAAGTTCAAGCGTTGCGCGCGGCGGCGAAGGCTCAGGGCGCTTGGCACCTGGGCGGCTCCACGCTTTATGCGACGTTGGAGCCTTGTCCGATGTGCGCGGGCGCTATCGTGAACGCGCGAGTGTCGCGTGTGGTGTATGCAGCGCGAGATCCGAAGGCGGGCGCCATGGAATCGCTGTTCACATTGGGTCGCGATCCCCGGCTCAATCACCGGGTGCAGGTGACTTCCGGTGTGCTTGGCGCAGAAGCGAGTGCTCAGCTAACGGGCTTCTTTGCGGCACTTCGAAAAGGCACTTGAGCTCACGGAGCTGGGGCCTGGCTGCCGATTCTCGGGAGTGTGGAAGCTTCGCCAAAATGCAGCTCTTCAGTGAGCCCAAGCGTCAGCTCAGCGGCAGAAATACGCTTCCTTTCGTGCGCAATGCGCAACAAAGTATTGAGGTACGCGTTCCAGCGTGGCTTGAGCAGGCCTTCTGCCGTGAAGTGGGGTTCTTTTGGATTGGGAAGGATGGAGACCAAGAAGAACGCTTGGGCGAGTGAGAGCTTCGAGGGCTCAGTGGCAAAATAGTACTGTGCGGCTTGGCGAAGGCCATAGATATCGGGCCCATACTCAATCACATTCAGATAGAGCGTCATGATCTGTTCTTTGCTGAGCTCCTGCTCCAGCAAGACGGTGAAGAAGGCCTCTTGGAGCTTGCGTGCAAGCGTCTTCTCGCGCTTGAGATACAGGTTCTTGGCGAGCTGCATGGAGACGGTGCTGCCGCCTCGCAAGAACTTGCCAGCGTTGAGGTTATCCTTCACAGCCATTTGCAGAGCACGGAAATCAAAGCCATGGTGCCCATAGAAATTCCCGTCTTCGCTCACCAGCACGGCCGCGATGACGGCGGGAGCTATTTCACTCGCCGGAGTCCAGCTCGCAGCGCCTGGACCAGTTTCCAGAAAAAGGGCTTCTTTTCGGCTGCCGACCACCTGCAGCGTGAAGGGCTGGGCGAATCGAGCTGGGTTGAGCTCGGACGTGATCGAATCCACATGGCACTCATTGTTCAAGACCCAAGAGACAAGCGTCTTCGAAGGAGCTTTGGAGTCGGCATCCACGCGCGCAGAAAACGCGAACGTGCCCGAAAGTGCCACCTCCGAAAGCAACGGAAAGAGCCCTCTCGGGAGAGAATTCTTGGCCGCTTGGCAGGCCGCGAGTGGAACTTCCAGGGTGCCGTGGATCGCCAAGTGCGTTGGAGTGTTTGCAAGGCTCCCTTTGGCGACGATGTGCACCTCGCCGAACGTCAACTCTGAATCCGCCAGCGTGAGTAAGCCCGTGGTGTCATCCCATTCGCCACGCGCTTTCACACCGAGCTGCAAATCCTGGATAGGCTCCGTGGAGAGCTTGGGGTGGTGGAGTGAAAGATGAGTGAGGGAGCCTCCGCCCGAGAAAGATACCCGCGCACCATCAGCGCCCAATAAGATCTGGGTTGAAGCTTCCAGCGTGCAGAGCTCGGGCTCTTCCAGTCCGAGATCCCCGGGTTTTATACCTAATTCACGCAAGGTGATCGGTCCGCCCACGAGCGAGATTTCCAGAGGCTCCGCGCGATTGAACGGAAGCGTCAGCGCTAGGCTGAGTGGCGTGCTTCCCGGGAGTAAGCCTGTTTTGGGCTCAGCTTGAAGCTTGAAGCGTGTCGGTTCGCGTGTGGCCGTGACTCTTTCCGGACCGATACTGAAAGTTTGGGAACCGAGCTTTACACCGAGCGTGAACTGCTCAAGCTTGAACTTGAAATTCTCCGACAGGAAAGGCCTCATGCGCACTACCAGCGCGTCCAAGTGTGAGCGGACGGTGCGGCTGAGTGCCGCCTTCGCGGACGTGTTCGGTGGGGTTCCTGTCGCGGTGTTTGCGGTGTTTGCTGTCGCGGTGTTTGCGGTGTTTGCTGTCGCGGTGCTGAGTGGGGTTGCTGTTTTGCTCGTGCTCGTGAACTGGGCACTGAGGGTCTCGATGTTGAGACTGCTGAGGCGTCGGGTGCCTTTGGCAACGTCGACGTCTGCGTGCAGCTCCGTCAGTTGAGCTTTGAGCGCGCCGGTCGCCAGTGTCGCGCTCTGGGTCAAGATGGCGTATTTGCCAGGCAACGGTTGCTCAAGACTCAGGCCGGACAGCTCCCAATAGCTGTCTTCCGTGGGCTGCCAGCGCAGTTTGAGGTTGCGGAGTGATAGCGTTGGATGGCCAAGCGTGCTTGCAGTAGCGGGTGGCTCTGACCGCGAACTGGTGGCGAAGAGGCGTTGCCAGGCTGAAAGCTCAGAATACGCGAGGATGGCGCCGTTGGAAATTCGGATCGCTTGCAGCTTACCGCTGAGATTGAGCGTGAGCTCGACTTCACCCAATTGCGCGTCGAGCGTGGGTTGCGTGCGTCGCAGCCGAACATCGGTCAGGGTGAGCGAAATAAAACCCACTTTCGCTCGGGCTGCTGAGAGATCCAGGCCGTGAGCTAGTGCGCGCTGCTTCACGAAGTGAAGCGCGAGCGGCCCCGAAACGAGCACTCCCGCTCCGAGCAGCGCTAAAAACACGAGACTCGTCGCTAAAAGCCAACGGCGGCGGAGGATTTGGGCCAGCCGGTAGGCCACCATGCCGGGAACGTACCTTGATTCGCGTCGGTCTCGGAAGCGGCCTGGGGAAAACTTGTCCAAACAGCCATGGCTGTGGCTAATGCTGGAGGATGACGCACAAGATCATCACGCTGACGACCCTGGGCTGGCTTCTTTCGGGCTGCAGTTTGCTCCATCAAGCCCCAGGAGCGGAGGCCCCCCAAGCGGCCAGAACGACCGCGGCCAAGGCACCCAAGGCGCGCGTCGCCAAGGCAGCGGCGCGCACGGTGGGCGATGGGCGGTTGGACCGCCACGTGGGGGACTACTTCGTGCAGCGCTTCACAGGTACTTTCCGCGAGCAACCTCTGCAGCTCAGGGAAGAAGTTTTGTCGCGCGATTCGAAGGTGGTCGTGGTCGCGTACACCTTGGACGATGGCTCACATCCCATCACGCTCAATGTCTATCGCAACGCGAAGACGGATGCCGTGGAAAAGGTGCTGAAGATTACGGACAAGGCGGAGCTCCCAGCCAGCACGGCCGACTTTGAGGCTCTGCTTGGCCAGACAGTGTTTGCCGCGGATTCGAACGAAGGCTTGGCGGATGCCGAGAAGAGCACTTGCTTGGTCGGGACTCAGCAGGTCGCGTGTGAAGCCAAGCACTACAGCGTGGTGGTGGGGGAGCAGATGGCAACCATGGTGGTGACGTCGAGTTCTGAGCTACCGGGCCGCGATATTTCCGGGGAAATCAAAGCAGAGGATGGTAACATCCTCTACCGGTCTGAGTTGATCGAAACCGGGCACCAGCAAGCGAAACCTAGTGTTGCCTCGCTGGCCGCCAAGTAGCGTTAAACGCGAGTCAGCCAGTCCGCGTGCTTTTCGTCTTTGCCTGTGACGGCGCGGAGATAGGCGCGTTGCAGTACGGCGCCGAGCGATTTGCGCCCGGTTCGAAACTCGATTCCGTCCAGTTCGCGAACAGGAGTCACTTCCGCGGCGGTCCCGGTGAGGAACACCTCATCGGCGCGCAAGAGATCCTCGCGCGTGAAGGATCGGATGGTTACCGGTACGCCGTTTTCACGCGCAATCGTTAAGATGCAATCGCGTGTGATACCGGGGATGATCGAGCTTGATTCATCATTCGTGTAGAGCACGCCCGATTTCACGAAGAAGACGTTCTCGCCGGTGGCGCTCGCCACGGTGCCATCTTGATTCAACATGATGGCGTCATCGAAGCCCTTATCGAGCGCTTCATGGGCGGCCAGCACGCTATTGGCGTAGTGACCGCTTGCTTTTGCCATGGTTGGAAACATGGTGTGGTGGAATTTGCGCCAGCTTGAGATGGTGACGCGCACGCCGTTCCGAAGCGCGCTCTCGCCCAGGAATGAGCCAAGTTCGCGCACCGCGATGAAGACGCGCACCGGGCACTCGCGTTTAGGCTTGAGGTCAATCGGGCCGTGCCCAAAGTAGGCGAGCGGCCTCAGGTAGCCATCTTTAATCTGGTTTCTGCGAGTGACTTCGATGGCGCCGCGCGCCAGAGCCTCAGCATCAAACGGTACTTTCATGCCGTACAGCTTGGCGGATGCCAGCAAGCGTTCGATATGATCCCCCAAGCGCAGCAGGGCTGCACCACCCTCCACAGGATAACACCGGATGCCCTCAAACACGGCCGTGCCATAGTGCAGCGCATTGGCATAGAAGTGTACACTCTGAGTGTCAGCTTCCTTCAGATCGCCATTCCACCAAACAAACCGCGCGAGGTCCTGGCCTTGGGGTCGTTCAAGGGGCAGCACATCATCCGGCATGCCGTCGAAATTAGGCCATTCGTGATTCATACGGCCAGCGTACACCCGTTACAGGAGCGCCAACAGGACCCAGCTTGCGCCGACCCAGCTTCCGAGTGTTCCGCCGAAGGACGCCAAAACGGAGACTAGCGCGATCCTCGTAAAACGATTGGCATACAGCCCGCGGAAGCTAAGAATGTCGTCGCGCACTGCACGTTTATCCGCATCACTCGGGGCACCCTGTCGAAGCTCCAAGAGGCCCGCGAGCCGTCCGAGTTGCTTCCCAGGCACGAGCGTCAAAAATGGGGCAAACACGGCCACACCGAGCAACGTGAGAGGCTTGGCGCGTGCCACGAGTGCCAAGAGAAATCCCAGCGTGGACGTTGAGAGTGCCCAGGCGTAAAGGAGGTGTAGAAAGAATGGTAGCGAATGGCCGAAATAGCCCGCAGCTAGCGCTATCAGCATCACGCACGGAATCAAGAACGGCAGCACCCGTTGACGCACGGTGGGTGGCGGCAGCGTCTCGAGCTCCTTCCGATCCACAGGCGTGTTGAGGTTGGCAACCATCCCAGGCACGTGCCCGGCTCCCACCACACCCACGACGCGTTGGCCAGCGGCTTCACGCAGCTTTGAAATCAGATAGAGATCACGCTCGTCGATCAGTGGCCGTTTGATGCCCGGGAAAGCGCTGGCCATTTCAGCGAGGAGATCCGACATGGTCTTATTGTTTTTGAGTTGTTCCACCCGTTCCGCGGTGAGCTCCACGTCAAGCTCCGGATTCTTGTCGAAGGGAACGCTCACGACACCCAGGAGCTGTGCCTTCTCGCGAGCAGACAGTCCACGCCAAGCGCGCTTCAATGTGATCTGAACATCTCGGTCGGCGAGCACTACCTCCGCGCCCACCTCTTTAGCTGCATGTAGTGCGCTCAGCAGCTCGGCGCCCGGTCGAACTCCCAGCTTATCCCCCATTTTCTTCTGATAAGCTGAGAGGGCCAAGCCGGCAAGCATGAACACAACGCGCCCTTCACGGATCGCTTTCTCAATATCCAACCGCCGCCAGGCGGAATCATCGATCAGCCCGGCGTGGCGTGTTGTGTCGAGCTCCACGCACACGGTGTCGGGGCGCAAGGAGAGAATGGTGCTCCGCACCTCCTCGACGCTTTGCTGTGAGATGTGTGCGGTGCCGATCAGATAGAGCTCGCGCCCTTCGTGATCGATGCGGGTTACGTTGCTCGGGTCACTCATTCAAGTACGTAGCCTATTTGCCGGCTGCACGCTCAAGGATGGCCAGCTTGCGCAATAGCTCGGCATTCATTTGGTCCACCTTCTCGTGCAAGTGCGCAATCTCAAGCTCAGCTTTGAGGTTGATGTCGTATTCGATATCGCCCCGCACGCGATCCCGCGCGGCTTGGCGATTCTGGCTGAGCAGCACGAAGACCGAGAGAATGATGGCCTCCAAAGACACCACCATCGTCAGCAAACCAAACGGAAAGGCATCGAATTGGCCAAATGGAAAGAGTCCGACATTCAGAATAATCCACGTGAAAAATAGCCCCAAATGGATGAATAGAAACGGCAAGCTGCCGCTAAATTCAGAGATCCAGTCGGCCACCTTCATCACGTTGGTGCGCAGGTCTTCAACCTCTTCATTCACGTTGCGCGTCGCGGTGTGGCGCAACAGTTCAGCATTCTTTCGCAACCGACGGCCGGTTGCCGATAAGAGGTCCATCGCTGCACCAGGTGCCAGGCGAAACAATTCATCCAGATCCTCGCGATCAACTTCGATGGCATCTACGTCGCTCGTTGCCACCGCCGAAGCCGTGCGCGGTCCGCTGTCGAGCAGAGAGATCTCGCCAAAAAAATCGCCCGTCCTCGCAGTCTCAAGAACGATGCGTTCTCCGGTATCATTCTTGAAAAAAACCTCCACCTCGCCAGAAACGACCACGTACAGGGCGTCACCTGGGTCCCCATAGTTGAAGATCGTTGCGCCCTTCGCAAAAGTGACAACGTCAACGCGTTCCGCCAGTACGGTACGCTCTTGCTCATCGAGCAGGCTAAAGAAGGGCACCTGGGCCAGGAGTTCAGAAGTACTGGGCATATTGAATTATCGTGGGTCAGCTCAATCGCGCGCGCAGCCTAATCGTGCGCGCAGCCTAGAACGAGTCGCAAGGCCCTCCAAGTTTCACTCGTTTACGCCAAATTTGGCCAAAAATTGCGGTTTGAACCAGGAGCCCAGCCAAGCTGGCCTGTTTCCACCGTATGGCTGGTTGATGGCGGCTGTTCTTGTGAGCCCGCGGCTCCAGTCTGGCTGCAGCTGGGTGTTAGCTTGTTTCCCGGCTTGAGACAAAGTCAGCGCAATGCCACTGGGTGTCGTCATCACTAGTAACCGGAGTGCTTGCTCTGGCGTGAGCCCGTGAGCTACGAGCTGATCTCGCGGAGCGGGCGCAAGAGTTTCGTGCCTGCCGAACCTTTTGGATGTATCACCATGAATTCTAAGAACGTTTCCGAGACACGCCGCACCGTTAAGCAGCTCGCTTCGGCAATTGCCGTGTTCGCTGTGTTCGGCGCGTGTTCCTCCCAGCAAGATACCAGTCTGTTCACTGACGTTTCAGCTAACACGGTGGGAGGCTCCAATGGTGAGGGTAGCGTTGGCGGCGCGGTGCTGCGATCGGGTGGAGGCACCGGCGGTGTTCTTTCGGCACAGTCTTCTGGGGGCAACCAGGCTCAGGGCGGTTCACTCGGCGGCAGCGCAACTGTTGTCACCGCCTATGGCGGTGCACCGGCAAGCGGAGGGGAGAGTTCTTCGTTCGGTGGCAGCACAACGAGTGTCGGCGGCGCCCCGGCGGCGGGTGGAGGTGTATCAACGAGCGTTGGTGGAAGTACGGCTGGCAGTGGTGGTGCACTAGGAACTGGTGGCGGGAATTCAGGTGGAGCGATGGCCGCGGGCGGAACGGGAGGTGCTGCTGCTTGTGCGCCAACTGCTGAACGCTGCGATGGTCGGGATGAGAACTGCACGAAGGGGGTGACCGATGAAGTGTGCCCAGAGGAATGCGTGGGCAAGAGCTACGGTTCTCGCGGGTACATGTTCTGCAGATTGGACGGGGACCGCGCCGAGGCCAACGTGCGCTGCAACCGAAGCTTACTTTATCTTTTGGAGGTCAACTCCGCCGAAGAAAATAGCTGGGTTCGCCGCACCGCGACTGACCTCGGCATTGGCTCACTTTGGATGGGAGCCCGCGATGCTATGGAGGGGGAGTGGCGTTGGGTGAGTACAACCCAATTCTGGCAGGGAGCCGCAGCGCCTATCGGTACACCGGTGGCGGGTCGTTATTCAAACTGGAGCTCCGGGCAGCCGAACAATAACGGTGGCTCACAGGATTGCGGACGGATGGGGAGCGATGGTTTCTGGGGCGATACCGACTGCGACACAACGGTCAATGCCTTCGTGTGTCGAGCAGATTAAGCTCCGCCGCGTGTTTTCGAAGCGCACGCCGCTCAATCTGACGCCGAACGCGCTCGCGCTCGCGCTCGAGGAATTCAAGGCAAAAGGCCAAGCTTGGCTTGATCTCACCGTTTCAAACCCGACGGAAGCGGGCTTTTCATATCCTGCTGAGTTGCTCCAAGGGCTTTCGAATCCGAGGAGTCTAGCCTATCGGCCAGAAGCCAGAGGGGTTAACCTGAATCCAATAGTGGAGCTCTGGCAGCGTCGCGGCTACGCGGTGAGAGCGGAGCAGATTGCGCTCACCGTGAGCACGAGTGAGGCCTATTCACTCCTGTTCAAGCTGCTGTGTGATCCGTTCGATGAGGTGTTGGTGCCGCGCCCGAGTTATCCGCTTCTGGATCATTTGGCGCAGTTTGAGAACGTGGTGCTGCGGGACTATCAGCTTTGCTACGATGGCAGCTGGTCGTTCGATTGGGCTTCGATCGAAGCGGCTTTGAGCCCAAAAACGCGAGCGATCTGCGTGGTGAGCCCGAATAACCCCACCGGCTCCTACCTGAAGCATGATGAGCTCGAGCGCCTGCTGTCGTTCGGGCTTCCCGTCATTTGCGATGAAGTCTTTGCGGACTATCCGTTGACCCAAGATGCGCGTCGCGTCACGAGTGTTGTCGGCATGCGTGAGGGGCTCTTTTTTAGCTTGGATGGTCTATCTAAGACGGTTGGCTTGCCGCAGATGAAGCTCGGCTGGATCACCGTTTCAGGAGCGCCGGACAACATTTCAGCGAGCATGCAGCGCCTGGAGTTCATGCTGGACGCGTACCTCTCCGTCTCAACCCCGATCCAGCTTGCTGCGGCTCATTTCCTATCGGTTGGGCAGATAGTGACGAACAGCATTCGAGAGCGCCTGCTTGCCAATCATGCTTGGTTGCGCGAACGCCTTCGGTCCACTTCGGTGAGCCTCTTGTTTGCTGAGGGCGGTTGGTACGCGACGCTCCAGCTCCCGAAGATCATGACCGACGAGGCCTGGGCTTTGCTGCTGCTGAAGGACCACCAGATCCTCACTCAACCTGGGTATTTTTACGACTTTGAAGAAGAAGCACACCTGGTCGTGAGCCTCATCACCCCGCCCGAAATATTTCGGTCAGGGATTGAGCGTTTGCTCAGCGCCGTGAGTCCGCAGTGTTAAAAGCCCTACACCGATCGACGACGGCGTCCGACTAACAGCAGCCCTGCGACGAGCAGGCCAGCACCACTTGCAGCGTTCGTGGTCCGCCAAGAGCCGACGGTGCGGCAGCCGCAGGCCCCGGGCTTTTCCTTGATAGTCGAGGGCGAATCAGCGTCTCCTTGGTTGTCAGCCTCGCCGTCTTCTATATCGCCGTCTTTCTCTCCGTCGGTGGCCACCTCCGCCTTGTGGTGATCATTCGCATCAGCATCGGATGGGTCACCCTTGTCGCTGGAGGCCTCCGCATCGTTCGCCGGTTTGGCCGCGTCGGCAGGGGCCGCGGGCTTGTCGCCTTCAGCCGCCTTGGCAGCGGCAGGCTTCTTTTTCTCGCCTGTGAAAACAATGGCGCGGCGGTCGATGACCTCGTTTTCGCCCTGGAATTTGAGTGTCTGCGCTGAGCCAACGGACTGCCCGCTGCGTGCGTCCTTGATCGTGACTCGGTACTCGCCTGCTTCGTAGCCAAGCGCGCGGGTCACCTTAAATGAGAACTTGGTCCGGCGTTCAATCTTCCCCGAGCCTGGATCCATGAAGCCAACCTCTACGCTCTCGATCATTGGTTGACGCCCTTGTATCGGCACCGCTCGCTCCACGAGCTTGTCGCCATCCATCATCGCGCGCTCGAAGTACGTGAGCTGCAGAAATTCGAACTTCATCGGCAGGTTGGCAAAATCCGGCGTTTTTGGCAGTGAGAGCGTGAGCTCCAATTGCCAGGACTGGGTGCTGCGCTCTTTGAGCGTCGTGCTCTTCCATTGCACTTGCCCAGCCGCAAAAGCCGCTGCCGAGAACAAGAATATAAAGAATGACGCCGCCAGTTGAGCGGCAAGAAATGAAGTCCTACGAGTGAGCATGCGTGATCTCCGGAAGAGACCGCACGCTAACATAGGACGATCCGCTACTCCTCCAAAATGTCCGGCGGCGGCGACGGGATCGTGTCGTGGGCGTTGTACGCGTCCTCAGGCGGGAGCGTGAAACGCTCGGGCCGTAGCGTATCGTCGGCAGGCCGCTGCCGGGAACCGCTTGCTGGGCTGGTGGTGGAGACTCGCTCCGACGGAATTGGGCTGCGCTCGGTCTGCGGCCCGTTGGCTTTGGCGTGTTCGTTCATTGAAGGACTCCCTCTTCAAGCTTCAGTGCGAGATCCCCGGATCGCACCGCTCGGGGCAGTTAGCCGAGACCCGGCCGTATGTCCAATATTTTACATATCCAGTTAAGGAAAGTGAGTCAGAACGGATATTTACGCTGGAGCTGCAGATTGGCCGCCAGCCTGGCAGGCGCAACAAAACACAACCGCCGAACTGCCTTCCTGGTTCTCGAACGCCTGGCGTTGGGAGGATTCGTGGGGTTGGCCAACCTGAAGCGCGAGCTGTTCGCTCAAGACAGCTCCTGAGATGAGCCATTGAATGCGGCGCTCCCAGCGTGGATCATCAAATTCCAGCCGTTGGCCTGCGGCGATCCGGAGCAGATAGAGCCCGGCTTCTTCTGTCTCAAGCAGCGTCTCGACGGGCGCGTGACCGGCGTTGCTGTTGGCTCCCGAAAACGCCGCGCGCGAGCGTTCGATCTCAACCGAAGTGCCGAGTGCTCGTCCCTTGAGCGCCTCGGGCTTCTCCAGGCGAATGCGAATCTGCTCCAACGCTGGGTAACAACCAAACAGCATCGCGCTCATCTCTTCGGTGGCCATTTCGATCAAGCGATATTGCCGGAACTTCAACAGCGAAGCCACGTCGTCGGCTACGCGCGAGTAGTCAATGGTATCCAAAATTCGGCCGGTGCGCCCCGCTTTCGACAGATTGAGGCCGAGCGCCAAACTCAACCGCACGGGCTGCTTTTGATGGCGTTCACGCGGCCGCATCCCGACGATGCACTCGATCTCAAGTTCGTTGATGCGAATGAAGTCCATAGGAAGCGTTCAGTGGGTCGTGACCGGGCGCGGATCCGTTTCAGTGATAGTCAGCGGCCAGGCGATGTCTTCGCGTGTCCAGCCTTCGGCGCCAGCATGCCGCCAATCGACGCGGATCTCGTAGCTGCCCGTCACCGGTGGCAAGGGTAGACCTGCGGTGCGGGTTCGATAGCGGAGCGAAAGCGCACGGTGGTCGAAAACATCCGTGGTGGTTTCGAGGCCGGTGTGCGCGACGAGCGAGAAGCGAAACTGAAGGCTCTGCTTCAGTTCTTGCGGAGCAATCTGGAAGTACGCGTGGATTTCGAGAGGGAGGATGGCACCCACGGGATGGGTGCCCTGAGGCAAGCTCACTTGCTCTACCAAATTCCAAAGAGTCACGTTGTTCGACTGCTGATCCAAACTGGAACCGCCACAAACGGTGAGAAGGTAACAATGCGGCACGGACGGAGCCTAGTCCTTCACCAGGCGGGCAGCAAATGGTCAAAAAGGGTCGCGCCCGTTGCAAAATAGAGGACCTGACTGGCGCTCAGCAGAAACAGCCCAGCGCTAAGCACGTGCGTGACGCTGGGAAGCACCCGCTGACCCCACAGCGGAAGGCGGAGGCCAGGACGGAGCCAGACTTCACTCAAGCTCTGGCTCAAATGAAAGCAGACGCCCGCGAGCCCCACTAGGTAAACGAGTGCCTGAACGGGTATGCCCAGACTATTGACGCTGGAAAGTCTTGCGCTCAGTTTGCCGTTGAGATCTTCGAGATAGAGTTCCCCGCGGAGGACGGGCCAGCTGATCGTCAGCAGATGGTAACCGATAAAGGCGACTGTGAGTGCGAGCCAAGCGAGCCTGGCCACGCGCAGCCGCCCGAAGCGCTGATGCCAACCGGGGCTCGCTCGGTGATCCGAGAGAAATGGTGCGAGTCCGAGGCCCAGCAGGGCGAGGAAGCCGACCAGCACGCTCGGGGCGAGTAGCATGAAAGCCCAGGGAAGCTCCGAACCACGCGCCAGCGTTTGCGGTTCGGTCTGAGTGAGAGGCGACTCGCAGCCGAGCCGAAGCAGCAGGAATGCGGCAAAGGTCGCTGCCGCAGCGTCAACGGTAAGTCGGGGAATACTTGACGGCTCCTCAGTCAATCGGTCACCTGTACGTGGTGTTTGAGCCAAGCCATCCGCGAGCGAAATTGAGTTACGGGACGAGATGGATGCCGTCAAGCCAGGCTTGGCTGGTTGGGTTGCTGGCCCTCGCCGAGTTCTCGGGCTGTGCACATGCGGGCGAGGGATCGGGACGCGTCGCTGGGACCTCGGCCCTTGCGGAGAACGAGACGGCGCAGCGCGAGCTCCGAGCGCTCAGAAGCCGCTACTTTGCTTTGCACCGCGCCGAGCGTAGCCGGCTCACGCGTGAGCTCGTTGCATTGATTAACCGGTATCCGGCAGACCCAAGCACCGAGTGGGCTCGGCTCTATCTGGCGTTCAATGAGCTGGACGCCGGCAGGAGCCGGCAGGGCGCCGAGCTTGCGGCACGCGTCCGTGCGGGAACCGAGGGCAGCGTTCAGGATCTTGCTACGGTGGCGTTGGCCGCCTCGTTGACGGCCGAAGCGAAACCCAAGACTGCACTCGGGCTGCTCGTTCCCCTGCAGCGGAAGGTGATTGATGCCGACGAGCGACAGCTCTTCTATGAAGAGATCACGCGCGCGGCACTGCACGCTCGGAGTTATGCTCAGGCCGTCCAATTCGCCTACGAATGGGTGACGAGCGGAAGCCTGCTGTTGCCCGAGTCCAACCATTCGGCTGTGGAACGTCTGGTTGAAGCGGTGCCAACGCCCGAACTCCAAAGCGCGCTCAGCAGATTGGAGTTGAGCGCGGTTTCGACGCGCGCCGAAGCGAGCGAAGTGCGGGCTCGCAAGTGGTTCCTAAGAGCGCTCCGCCAAACGCTGACGACACGCGCACTCGCCAAGAAAGATCCGATTTTGGCACGCTGGCTCCTGAGCGCGACTGCCGCACGGGAACGTCTGAGCGATGTCACTACAGAACTTTCGAGGCTTGCCACCACGGGCGCGCCGCCGAAAGTCAGGGTGATTGGGCGTCGTCTGGGACTGCTTTTGGGAGCCGGTACGCGAACGGCACGCGATCGCTCGGCCAGCGTGGTGTCGGGATTACTCGCTGCGCTGGATTTAACCTCAGAAACGCGCACCTCCGCCGTGGAACTAAAAACCGAAACGGACACAGGCGTTCCGGGCGCAGCGCTGGCAGCGCTGCAGTCGCTGGCGAGTGATGGCGTTGCGCTCGTGGTTGCAGGTATCGATCAAGAAAGCGCTGCCGTCGCTGCAAGCTACGCGGAGCGAGAGCGCCTGCCTGTGCTGCTCTTGGATACCCGCGCGGAAGTGGGGAGCTCCGAGTATGTTTTTGAGATGGGCGCTGATCCGGAAGCAGCCGCTCAGAAGTTAGAAGAAGCTGTCGCTCAGGCAGGGTTCGTGAGGACAGCGCGCGTGGGGCCAGGGTTTGTGTCGTGTGGCGCTGAGCCGCTTGAGAATGGTGCTCCCCTGTTCCCAGTTGAAGAATGGCAGCGCTCCAAGCTTCAAGCGCTGTTGCTGTTGGGGGATGCGGTGTGCAGCGGGGAGGTGGTAGCGAGGCTCGCGGGGTTGAAGCCTAAGCCCGTGTTGTTCTTGGGTCTCGAAAGTTCGAATCTCAACAACCTCTCGGGATTGACGCGCGTGACTCTAGGAGCCGGCAAATTTCCCGAGGCTAGCGCGCCGGGCAAGTCTTGGTTTCATGTTCTCGGTCACGACGCCGGAGTCCTTGGTGCAGAAGCTCTGCTAGGCTTACCGGCGTCGGCATTGGTCGAAGACCGAAAGGAGGCGAGCCGGCTGCATGCGCTGGCTCGCACAGCCCTCAGCCACGCCAAGGGCGAGCTCTGGTCGAGCGAGGCGCATGGTTTTGAAGCAAGCCAGAAGCTTCCGCGAACGTTTCGGATAGTCCAGTGAAAGAAGGCCAGATCTATCAGCTGACGAGCAAGGCCCGGACGCGCGCACTGGCACGCCAATTGGCAAAGGTCGCAGCAGCCTCGGATCTGATTGTGTTGGAGGGAACACTTGGAACCGGGAAAACATTCTTCGCCCAAAGTTTTTGCACCAGTCTACCGAACGGGAAGGACCTCTCTGTAACGAGCCCGACCTACACGCTGGTGCACGAGCACGAAACCAAACCGCCCGTCTGCCACGCTGATCTCTACCGCCTCGCTTCAGAGCGCGAAGTCCTTGAGCTTGATCTGTCGGCACGCCGCGACGCGGGATGGCTTTTGCTGGTTGAATGGGGCACGCCTTACATCGACGCGCTCGGCGGCGATGCCCTGACCGTACGCTTGGGCTTCACGCCGCGGACCCTCCAATTCTGCGCCGCGGGGCCACGCAGCGAGGCACTCTTGGCTGAGCTTGAGGGCGCACTTGGGGCCGAGCCGGCCCGATAGAGTCCACCGACAAGCTTTCCCACGGATCTTCCCAAAAGTGCCGCGATCAATGTTAGGACGTCGTCCGTGGGAGAACCTAGCGAGAGCGAGAATTCAGGACTGCAAGCGTTGAACCCGCTCTCCTATGCGCTTGGAATTCTTGAGAGCTTGGGTCAGCTCTTGGAGTTGACCTGGAAGAGTGTCACTTGGGTATTTCGACCACCGTTTCGCATTGCGCAGCTGTTCCTCGCGATGGACTTCATTGGCGTCCAATCCATCTTCATCGTCTCGCTCACCGGGATTTTTAGCGGAATGGTTCTGTCACTGCAGACGGTGTACAGCTTGAAGCAATTTTCCGCTCAGGGCGTGGTGGGCTCGGTGGTAGCCATTTCACTCACGCGTGAGATAAGTCCAGTCTTCACCGCTCTCATGGTAACAGCCAGAGCAGGCAGCGCGATGGCGGCAGAGCTCGGGAACATGCGCGTCACCGAACAGGTTGACGCCCTCACGACCATGGGCGTAAGCCCCATCCAGTATTTGTTGTCGCCCCGGCTGTTAGCCAGTGTTTTGATGATGCCACTGCTCTGCATCCTCTATACCTGTGTCGGGATGAGTGGAGGCTGGCTCGTAGCCGTCAGTTGGCTGGGCGTCGACCCGGGGTTGTTTGTCGCCAATATCGAGAAATATCTAACTTTTAACGATCTTTTTATGGGCCTCGTGAAGGCCGGCGTCTTTGGATTTTTAGTCTCCGCGATTTCATGTCGGCAAGGCTACTATGCCAAGGGCGGCGCCAAAGGGGTCGGCGAAGCAACGACCCGAGCCGTAGTGCACAGTTCGGTGGCGATCCTCATCGCGAACTACGTGATCACTAATTGGATGACTCCGACCTGACGGACGACTCTAGTACTCTGCCGCGCTCCCAAGGGCGCCTTGCAGAGCTGCGCAGGCTTGCCGTGTGGCGCCAGCGCTTGGTGTGGCCGCTGTTGTTGGCACCGGCTTGCCTCGCTCTCGGATTCGATCTGTGGCGGAGAGCGCCGCGGATTTGGGGCTTGAGTGGGGTCAATATCCTGACCTATCTCAGTGCGCTGATTGAAAGCGGAGTGGTGTGGGCGTTGCTCTTGCACGCGGCCTCGCGCAGGCGGGGGCCCTGGCGGCATGTGATGGCCGCACTGTTCGTGGGCTTTGCCACCTTGGCGCACGCCGGGCAGTCGTATTTTTTCGAGCAGAATAACGTGTACCTGAACTCGGACGTTTCGCGCTTCGCGAGCGATTTCGGCGCGAGTGTTCTGAATCAGTTTTTGGCGGACATTGGCACCTATCTCCGCGTTTTGGTGCCCGCGATTACGTTGGCTGTGCTGTGGGTGTTCTTGGCGCGCCGCACCGTGCGTCCGGCTCGCAAGCGTGGGCAAGTAACAGCAATCCTGGCGCCGTGTGTGCTGGTTGCGAGTTTCGTCATTCCTACGAACCATCGACAAGCGCAGGCTAGCACCCCCGATGTGCTTTACCTGAATGCCGTGGGGGCGCTCTTGGGGCAGGAGTTCGGTTTAACCGATGATGCCAATGCTGCGCGGCCGCGTTCACGTGCCTCGCTCCCAGTGTTGCCACTTTTCCCGGAAACGGCGATAAAACGGAATGTGGTGCTCTTTATTCTGGAGAGTGTGCGCGCCGATAGCGCGTGCAGCGAGTACCGCGCAGACTGCAAAAAGACGCCTTTTTCGAACGAGTTGCTGCCAAATCGCGTGCCGCTCAGGCAGTTGCGATCCATGGCTTCAACCACCGCCATTTCGTTGGCCGTGCTTTGGACGGGAGTGGGCCCCGAAGAATCGCGTGAGGTCTTGCACACCTGGCCGCTGGTCTTTGACTACGCCAAGGCGGCAGGTTTCAGTACCGCATTTTGGACCAGCCAAAACATGCTTTTTGGCAACGCGCGGCTTTGGGTTGAAAACCTCGGCGCGGATAGATTCGTTTCCGCCACGGACTTGGACCCCACCGCCGATCTGGACACGGGCGCTGACGAAGCCCTGCTCGCGACCCGCGCGCTGGCAGAGATCCACCAGCTCAAAGAGCCATTTTTGGCCGTGATTCAGCTATCCAACACGCACTATCCGTACCGCATTGACCCATCCGTAGCGCAACCTTTTCAGCCTGCCACCACGAGCAAGGCCCCAAAAAACAACAGCGCCTTCAAGAACTACTACCAGAATTCGATCCACCAGCAGGATCGCCACGTTGCGCGCATGATTGAAGGCATTCGTGACGCGAGCTTCGGCTCACGCACCGTCCTCCTCTACACAAGTGACCACGGCGAGGCCTTCCGCGAGCACTACCAAATGGGGCACACCTTCAGCATCTTCGATGAAGAGATCAAAGTCCCGGGCTGGGTCGATGCACCGACTGGAACACTCTCGCCCGAAGAAGCCAGAAGCCTGAAAACGAAGTCGGACACGTTCGCCTTTCATGTCGACATGCTGCCCACTCTTCTCGATTTGATGGGGGTGTGGGATGCGCCCGCCATCACCCGCTACCGCTCCCGTATGCCTGGCACCAGTTGGCTCCGGCCCGAGCCCACGCTCGCCGCCTTACCGATGACGAACTGTGCGGCAGTCTGGGGCTGTGCTTTCGAGAATTGGGGCGTTATGCAAGGTAATCTGAAGCTCGCAGCCCGGGCCTGGGATGGGGATTATCGCTGCTATGATCTGCTGAGCGATCCGTTGGAGCTGACGAATCTCGGTGAAGGCCGCTGCGCATCGCTGAAGAAAGTTGCGCTTGAACGTTTCAAACGGCTGCCTGGGCGCGGTGATAAGAAAGCGAATGAGCGTTAAGAGAGAGCCAGCACCGATCCGTCCTAGCGCTCGATATACTTCGGATCCGTCAGAAATTTCTGGTCAGTGAGCGCACCCAAGAAAGCCAAAAGATCTGATTTTTCAGCTGCGTTGAGCTCAAACGGCTCAATCTGGACGTCCGTGCTCGGATCGCCGCGTCCACCTTTGGCGTAGTGATCGATCACGTCCGACAAGGTGGGGAGGGAGCCATCATGCAGGTAGGGTGCCGTTAGCGCGATGTTGCGGAGACCGGGAACTCTGAATTTTCCGAGATCACCGGTGCGTCCAGTGACGCCCTTTCGGCCGATGTCGCCCCCAGGCTCGTAGCTTCCATTGTTGAAGAAGCCATCGTTGGTGAGGGTGCGCTCGGTGTGGCAATGAAAGCAGCCTGTTCTGCTGCTGAAGAAGAGATCGGAGCCGCGTTGTTCGCTGTCGCTGAGTGCAAAACTGTCACCCGTGAGAAACGCATCGTAGCGGCTGTTGCTGCTAACCAGCGTTCGCACAAAGCTGGCCAATGCTTGCCGCAGGCTGAGCTCACTCGGGGGCTCGGCGTAGGCAGCCTGAAATTCGGCCACGTACGACGCGTCACTGTTCAAACGCGCGACGGCCTCGGAGAGGGGTAAATCCATCTCGTTAGCGTCTTCGATGGGCTTTCCTGTCTGTTCCTCGAGCGACGCGACGCGGCCGTCCCAAAACAACCCCGTCCGCACCCAAGCCAAATTGGCCAACCCCGGTGCATTCCTTTTGCCCATTTTCCCCTCAACCCCAACGCTCACGGGTCGCGGGTCAGCAAAAGCGTGACTCTGCTCGTGGCAGCTCGAACACGAAACCTCACGCGTGCGTGACAAGGCTGTTTCAAAAAACAGCCGTCGCCCCAACTTGGCCCGACTCTCTGTGAGCTGATTGTCGGCCGGGGCAGTCGAAGCGAGGCTGCCGGAGAAGCCGAACGGACTCGATACTTCCGTCAAGTTGGGCGTGGGTTCTAGATTAACGGTATCGGGTGTTGCGCTACAGGCGAACACTAGAAATCCGAGTGCAGGTTGCCAGTTTCGAAAGTGCACAGGCTGGGTTTTCGCGAGCAAACTCGGCGTTCCTTCACGGACCGCTCAGCGAAAAGATCGTGAGCTTGGGGACATTCTGACGAAGGTGTTCACCTGCCAGGATCTCGGCTCCCGGGGGCCCAGGTGGCGCCGGGGGAGGTAGCATGAAGTTCGCTAGATCTGCCGGCATCGCCGCGCCCTTGAGCACCTCATCTAACGCAAATTTGAGCGGGATCTCGGCGTTGGCCTTGGCGACCGTGATGGCGCCCAGAACTGAGATCTTGGGTGCCATGCGTTCATGAATGCCGCCGCCCATGTGAACCATTTGCGCGGTCGATGGCATGATGGTCAGAGGCTCCGTCACCATTCCCTCGTAGCGTAAAAAGAGATAGCCAAAGGTGTGCGGCCACTTCAACTGAGAGGCCTCATCAAGCGGAGGGTCCAGCGGTAAGAAGGTGTTATTGCAACCATCTGTTAGACCTAATAAGAACTCCACGCCGCTGTAGGTACCTACAGGCGCTCGAACTCGGAGCCCAAGCGACTCGGGAGCTTCGGCATTCACGAACTGGACATTGTACGGCTTACGATGGCCACCTGAGTCCACCAGGTCGACCGGTACCCTTTGATTCGATGCATCTACCAGGTTGACTTCGGAAATATAGAATCTCAGATTGCTGAGCAGCAACGTGCCACCGCCAGCGAGGGCGTTGTTTTCCCCATAAATAAGGGGTTTCCCGTTCAACTCGAGCTTGAGCGAGAAAGCTACGGGCTCGCGCTCACCGGGGATCAGCGGCCGGCTGTTGACACAAACTGCCGGGAAGCCATCGGGACCCGTCGCAGCAAGCGCACCTCCCGATCCTTGCCCCGATCCTTGTCCCTGTGCCGCGCCGCCAGTGCCTCCGCTCGCGAAGCTAGAACCTGTGGATGTACCACCGGTGCCTCCACTCGCGAAGCTTCCTGTGGCTGTGCCGCCGGTGTTGGTTTGCTTTCCTTCCGAGGTGTTCGAAGCGATTCCGCACCCCAAGATCATCGACATAGAAACAGCACTGAAGAAGATGCCTTCGCGAAGCAGCATGAATGCTATTGAACCACGCTCGCTCCAAGTGAACAAGGAGTTTTTAGCGACCGCGGCTTCGGGTTAACGCGGGGCAACCCCTGAAAGGAAGCGAGCCAAGCACTCCATCTCTGGATCCCCCGTTCGAGAGGAAAAAGGTGGAGGGCTAGGAATTTGTCACAGCGCGGCGTGATGCCCAATTGAAGAACACAGCGATAAGGGTCTTGAAATCTGACTTGCCGCGACCGACGGGTACCCTCGGTAGGGAGGCCAACGCAGTTAGGAGAGCGCCAGCATGCGTTCGATGGGCAAGAGTGCGCGTTGCCGTAGCTCTTCTGCCATGTGAAGTTCGGGGCGCAAATCGCGGAGCGCCAAATACACCTTCTCGGGCGTATTCAAACGCATGAACGGGCATTCATTGCAGTGGCAGTTAGCCTCGGGTGGCGCCGGGATAAACAGCTTGGCGGGCGCTGCCTTCTCCATTTGGTGCAAAATGCCAGACTCGGTGGCCACGATAAAGGTGCGCGCGTTGTCGCTCTGAACGTGCTTAAGAAGCGCTGCCGTGGAGCCAATGAATTCGGCTAGCTCCAGGAGCGGCTCTTCGCATTCAGGATGTGCAATCAGCTGCGCTTCGGGATGCTTGCGCTGCAAGTCCACCACCTTCTTCAAGCTAAAGGTTTCATGAACGATGCAGCTTCCTGGCCAAATTTGCATGGCACGCCCCGTTTGCTTCACCAGGTAGCGGCCAAGATTTTTATCGGGCGCAAACAGGATCGTGCGATCCGGAGGAATGGCACGGATCACTTTTTCAGCGTTGCTCGAGGTGCAGATGTAATCGCTCTCCGCTTTCACTTCGGCAGAGCAATTGATGTAACTCACCACCACGGAGCCCGGGAATTGTGCTTTCCATTCGCGAAACGGCCCCACCGGACAACCATCCGCCAGTGAACAGCCCGCCGCCATATCCGGCACGAGCACGATCTTTTCGGGATTCAGAATTTTGGCCGTCTCAGCCATAAAGTGCACACCGCAAAAAAGAATCACGTCGGCTTGCGTGCGTTTGGCCTCTTGCGCCAGCTGCAGCGAATCCCCAATGAAGTCCGCCAAATCTTGAATTTGCCCTTCTTGATAGAAGTGCGACAAGAATACCGCATTCCTTTCACGCTTGAGGCGTTTGATCTCTTCGACCAGTTGAGCCAGCGGGAGATCGACAGACGGGGCAGCGGCGGAAAGCGACATGCACGAAACCTAGAGCGAGTCGTCAATGATGGCTACCGCCTGCGCCCAGGAGTCGAGGAAGTGGCCAGTTGTTGGGCGGATCTAACGGTTGATGAGCTGCTTCCCGAACTCCGCGCCTTTGGACTCGCCAGCTATCCGCTTCGGCCCCACCCGCCCAGAATGAATCGGCATCGCCACGGCCACTATTTGGAGCTGGTGGTGGTCACAGACGGGGTTGGCAAGCATTTGTTCGAAGCAGATTCCTTTGGGATCCAGCGGGGCGACGTCCGGCTATCAAGCGCTCTTCTGCTTTGAGCCGCAGTGGCGTGCGCGACATGATTTTCAGAGTCGCCTGCGGTTGGAAGATGGCGCACTGGAGGAGTTGATCGTCGTGTGCAACGAACTGGACCAGGAGCTCAGCCAGAAGAAGAATGGCTTCCAAGTTGAGGCTTTGGCGTTGTTGTCACGGATTTTGGTGCGCTTGTCGCGCGCCTATGCTGGCATGAGCGTGCCGCTTTCCCAAACATTGGTGCGCCTGGACGCCGTGCTGCAATGGGTGGAGCAGCATTACGCTGAGCCTGTCACCTTGGAGCAGCTCGCGGATCGCGCGCATATGTCGCCGCGCACACTCACGCGCTGCTTCAACGAATCCTTTGGCATGTCCCCAATGAACTACGTGATTGATGTGCGCCTGCGCCGTGCCGAGGAAATGCTGTCCGGCAGCGATGCACGCGTGAAGGATGTCGCACCCAAAGTGGGAATCGACGATGCCAGCTACTTTGCCAGGCTTTTCCGTAAACGCACTGGGCTTGAGCCAAGCGCCTTTCGCGCACAGCAGCGCGAACGCTCGCTCGTTAAGGATTGAAATCGGGGCAGCGCTGTCAGCGTGCCCCGTGAGGTGCCCTTTTTGTTCCTCACCAGATAGTAAGCATGCTTACTATCTGGTGTTCGACTTTGAGATAGGGTCACGGACAAGCTTGGGAGCACTTGGAGAGGCTCAACCTTTGCACGGGCGCGGCGCCAAATCTTCGCGACTGCTCGCTCAAGAAAGCACGCAGGATCCATGCTTCTGGATCAGGGTTCGGTGAGGCTCGCTGAGGTTCGATGATCCGAGGCTTGCATCCCTTGCGTGGATCTGTAAGCCAACCGCCCGTGATTCCGCCCATTGCACACTTCATTTGGTTCGGCAAAAGGCTGCCGTGGGTGCACGCAGTCGCGTTACGTTCCGCTGCCCGCCAGGGCGGATTTTCGCGGGTGATTCTCCACCATGATTCGGATCTCTCCACCACGGACGTTTGGCCCGAGCTGTGTGCCTTGCCGGGCTTCGAATCCCGCCGTATCGATTCAGACGCTCTATTCGCAGGGTTGGGTGTTGATGGCGTGCGCCTGCAAGCTTTGTACGCGCAATTGTCACAGCCGGCGGCTCGCGCGAATGTCGTGCGCGCTGCGATACTCGCAGCTGAAGGCGGAGTCTATCTGGACACGGACACCGTGACACTGGCTTCGCTGTTGCCGCTGCTCAGCGCGGGTGCATTTTGCGGTGTAGAGCGCGTTGCGTTTCCTCGTGCCGTGGTTCAAGGTCGCGCGCTCGTTCCAAAATTACGCGCATACGGGTTAACGACTCTGCGCGAAGTGACTCGGTGGTTCCCGGATGGCTATCGACGCTTTGCGAAGATCGAGCATCTTTATCCGGTGGCTCCCAACAACGCGGTGCTTGGCGCTGAGCCTCGGCATCCGTTCATTCTTGGCTTGTTAGAGGCTATGTTGAGCGTGCCACCGGCTCGTCAAACGGTGCGCTACGCGCTCGGGACGCACGCGCTAGAACGAGCTGTGACGAACTATCGGGGTGAGGGGCTCGTGGTGCATCCGCCGGAAGTTTTCTATCCCATGGGGCCGGAGATCAGCAGGCACTGGTTTCGCCTGCGTCCATCCGTGGATCTAACGACGGCTATTCGTGCCAACACTCGCGTTGTGCATTGGTATGCTTCAGTGCGGACGAAACAGCTCGTTCCTTGCATCAATCCCGAGTATGTCGAGCGCCATCAACGTGATCAGCTCTTGAGTGCGCTGCTCCTTCCATACGTTTGAAGGCAGCCGACAAAACCCCGCGGGATGACATCCTCCGCAATCCGGTGCACGCCCGGCGCTGGCTAGATAGTCCGGTACATTGCCCGGAGAGTGGCCAAATAGTGCGGCATCGTTGTGATAAGCTACCTGCTCGCTCGGATACCGTATCTGAGTTCATGTGGCACCCTCAGGTTGCAGGCGGGGAGCGCGCTAGCCTGCACGCTTCCTACGGATAGATGTATGTCGAGAACAAGAATGTGTTGGTTGTTCGTTGCTGCCCTCTCAACGTTGAGGGCGGTGCCAGCGTGTAGCAGCGCTGAATCACCCTCGGCAGGCTCCGCTTCTGAAGTGGGCGGAGCTGGGAGCGCCACGGGTGGCGTGAGAACGTCTTCCGGAGGTGCGGCCTCTGCTGCGGGTGGAAGTACAGCCTCAGGAGGCGGCTCCAGCGCGGGAGGAACGAGTTCGGGCGGCAGCAGGACGCTGGGCACGGGCGGTGCTCCAGTGATCACCGAGCCCGGTTCGAAGAACTGGGTCTACATCATGCTCGGTCAATCCAACATGCAGGGTGCTTCTCCACTTGAGGCTGAAGACAACCTGGCGCCGGCACGCGTCTTCAAGCTGCGGCAAGATAAGAGTTGGGTCCCGGCGAGCGAAGGCGTCTGCCTGTGGGGCGGAGAGCTGTCGCCGAGTCGAACCTTCGGGATGAAGATCTTGGAGAAGGTCACCGATCCTGAGGTCAAAATCTATCTCATCAATGCCGCGGTCGGCGGCACGGCAATTGAGCAATGGAATCCAACGAATGGCGAGTACTACCTGGCCATGCTCCCGCACCTTGATGCTGGCATGCAAATGGGCACAATTCGCGGCTTCGTCTGGCACCAAGGTGAGTCCAACACGGATACCACTACCGCCGATTACGTTCAGAAACTAACCGAGCTGGTGCTGGCGATTCGCACCAAGGTGGGCGATCCCACACTCCCGGTGGTGGCGGGTGAGATCGGCGAAAATAGCGAAGATAACGCGGTGAATACGGCGCTTGCCCAGATTGCCACCGGCGATGCGCGGTTCAAGGTTTCCTCATCGCAAGGGTTAACTTTGATTCAGGGGGATCCACATTACGTTTCGGCTTCCGAGCGTCTGATGGGCGAAAAGATGGCCACGGCTTGGTGGTCCATCCTATGTCGCCGCTGATTCGGAGCGCGCTGCCGAAACAAACCGTGACGGCCATGGAAACATTGAAAAAGCTCGTAGAAACCGAACACTGAACGGCCAAACCTCCTCCGACGCCACCACGGATTTCGTTCGGCCAGCTCCGGCTCCGGTTTGCAAGGCGTTTAGCGGATCCCAAGTACGATTAGGGCAATAGCCGCGCCGACCAGTGCTGCCACTAGCATCACTTTCAACCAGGAGATCGGAGCTTTTCCCACCACACACTCTCGGTTGGTGCCATGTACAATAGCGCGAAATATCTTGCCGTCGTAACGGTAGACGGCGACATAGGCCGGAAAGGCGACGCGTCGTGTTTCAAGACGCCGTGGAACTATCTCGACGTGCAGATTGCGAAACCTGCTGCCAGGCAGGTGTGCCTCCGCACTTTTTTGCGCCAAGTTCAAAAGGGCGCCTCGAATGGCTTTGCGCGCGCTTGAGCGCTGCACGCTGAAGCGTTCGACCAGCACGGGGCTGCCAAGCTCTTGATCGTGGCGATCGGTT
>Ga0105048_10002050_pt1 | contig 32570 bp, 22 predicted proteins | sample MAT05_FD_78382 | JGI IMG/M metagenome (GOLD analysis project Ga0105048, IMG submission 78382) | Freshwater microbial communities from Lake Fryxell liftoff mats and glacier meltwater in Antarctica - MAT-05 | ecosystem: Environmental > Aquatic > Freshwater > Ice > Liftoff microbial mat | place... | reverse complement strand
CTCTATCAATCCCTGAAATATACCTTCACGACGCCCTTTGCGCTGGTAGAAACGCTGGGGATAGCCAGTGGTATCTGGATGGGATTACGCAGCCTGGCACCCGGCATTGCGTCCGGGATTAAGAGTACCGTTGGTCAGTCGATTCGAAAAACGGTGGCTGTAGAGCCATCACTGGATACGCTTCCGCTGGCCGACCAATGTGCATTTGCCGAAGGGGCGTTGCGGTTGATGGGGCTTACCCACCATGTTGCCCCGCTGGTCGTATTGTGTGGACATGGCAGTGCTACCCAGAACAATGCCTATGCCACCGCGCTTGACTGCGGAGCCTGCGGGGGACGGCATGGAGCCTCCAACGCCCGTATTCTGGCGGGAATTCTTAATACGAGCACGGTCAGAACGTATCTCCTCCAAAAAGGAATTCCGATACCTGATACCACTCAGTTCATTGCTGCTGAGCATAATACAACTACGGATGAAGTCACGCTCTATGGCAATACCTCATCCGAAGCGTGTCAGAAATTAACCCGGAATCTGGCAAAAGCCCGGCAGGCCAACAGCATTGAGCGGCTTAAGGAGATGCAAAAATCCGCTGGCCGTAGTGATGGAGAAACGCAGACGCAGCTACGGTCTCAGGACTGGGCACAGGTACGTCCGGAGTGGGGCCTGGCCAGGAATGCAGCCTTTATTATCGGTCCGCGTGACCTGACGGTGGCCCTTAATTTGAAAGGCCGCTCTTTTCTGCACTCCTACGACTATACCCAGGACTCAGCGGGCGCGTCACTCACCACGATTCTCACGGCGCCGATGGTGGTAGCTCAGTGGATTAATACACAATACCTGTTTTCTACACTGGATAATGTAGCTTTTGGCAGTGGCAGCAAAATAACGCAGAATATCACCGGCAAAATTGGCATCATGCAAGGGAATTCAAGCGACCTGATGACCGGTCTGCCGTTGCAATCCGTGAATGCCACTGATCAGCTTGCCTACCATCAACCCCAACGATTGATGACCGTAGTTTATGCCCCCCGCACGCTACTGGATTCCGTCATTTTAGTCCAACCGGTGTTGCAAAAGCTGTTTGGAAACGGATGGGTGCAGTTGGCCTGCATCGAACCGGAAGATCGCCAAACGTACCTGTTAACGCGTGACCTGCTCTGGCAGAAAGCGACGTAGAGATGCCGGTCAGCTTATAAGAAGGAGATTTGTGATGAGGTAACAGGGAGATTTGGCAATCGGACTCAAAAGATTGTTCAGAAATCCCAATTACCAAATCTCCCAGATACCAAGTTCCTTTGTTAAATAAATACCTGGTACTGCAACGTGAGTGTACCTCGACGGCCCTGTGGGTTAAGCTGACCGGTTGTAGCCGCCTGATAGTAAGGGCGGTTCTGATAATCGAGCGTCATCTTTGAATTATGGCCGTTAATTAGCCAGTTAACTCCTACGGCATATACACCCATCGTTTTGTTTAGGCGCTGGTAATCGGCTATTTGTGCCGATGCATAGGGCATCAAGGTTCCATTGGTGCCTAACAAGTCGCGCGCAAACAGATAACCAAGTTGTGAGTAAATCACACTCCCCGTTCCGAACATCGGGAACGCATTTCCCTGGGTTCCTGATGCACCCGGTATGGGCATAGTTGTGCCGCTGGCGGGGTTCATAATGCCATTATAGCGGAGGTAGTTAGCACCATAATCCATGTAAAAATAACCAACGTAGGCGTTAACGGCCGATCCTGTAGTTCGGTTGAGAGGCATATCCAGAAACGATGCCAGCGACCACAGATTCATGTTCTGATACAGTGTATCGGCACCCGACTTTAGCCAAAGGGCTTTTTTCTGTGTAATAAAGCCGCCCTCTAGGTTCAGGACCTTTTTCTTGCCAAGGTACGTCCCCGTCATGTAACCAGGTGAAATGTGTGATTCTTTATCGAAAAACTGATACAGGAACAATCCTTGAAACTGTTTCTGATGGCCTTTTAGCGCAAAGCTGGCACTTGACGAAATTGCCGGAGGAGTCGCTCCATTAGTAGCTATCGGAAACGGGTCACTAATGCTAATCCGGTAGTCGATATGGCCTACTTGCCCACGCGCATAGAGCGTCAGTTTGCGCGAGAACTCGTCGGTTTGGTCAACGGTGGCCTGGGCAAACACGGGCACGTCCATCGTCATGATTGTGCTAACGCTCGGCTGGCTAAACCGCGACAAGCCGTTTACAACAGTCAAGCCCGCACCAATTTTCAGGTAGTCTTTCCCCCGAAAAGCCGAATATTCCCCCACAGCATCATGGAAGAAAGCGGCTACTTTTCGGTTACTAGGTGTACCGGTAGTGTTATATGCCGGAAAGCCGTTCAGAAAGTTGAAATTGTTCATGCCGAACTGGACATAAATCATGGTGCGGTCGTTGATCTGCCCATAAAGCTGAATCCGGGTACGGCGCAATCCAATGTCGAATGTCTGGTTCCTGGGTTCACCAATAACAGTGGTACCGGGGTTACTTTGATTAAGTCGTAACCAAGTCTGATTCAACACTGTCATCTTAAAAAAGTGAGAGCCCGATTCATTTAGGTTATACTTTAACTCGTTTTTATCGGCAACTACTGGTTGCGGCTTTTTTGTCGTTTGTTCAGCCACAACAACCGTTGAGTCGATGGTTTTGGGGGCGGCACCGGGCGTTTGAGCCATGGCAATGCCAGCACTTAGCAGCAAGGCTAAAGTAAAGTGAATTTTCATAACGAATCAGACTGAAAATTAAAACGAAAGAACTCAAGTTCACCAACTCGTCGGGTTGGTGAACTTGAGTAATTAAACCCGTTGGGGTTGCATGGCACCTTTTGGCTTCCGGCGCGCTGCTAACGGGTGAGCTGACATTGGCTTGTGTTCGTCGAGGTTGATGACGTGAAATTCGCCCCCAGCCAACTGGAAATCGCGCTCGTAGTTATGCAGGTTTTCCATTACCGTATGATCTACATAATGAGCATGGTGTAAATCGACAATTACGTGCTGTCCTGCCTTTTGTGGAATAGAATCCAATTGTTTTTTGATGCTCAGGTAGTTAGTAAACACAGCAGCGCCATTAATCGTCAGGGTGTGGTGGTTACCTTCTGAAACTAAGTGCTGGTCAGGATTGAACAAATATTTCAGGGGTAAACCGAGTACCAGTTGGATAACAAACTCGGTAGCGATACCAACAGCAATACCAATCAGCAGATCGGTAGCCAAGGTGGCGATAATTGTTATCACAAACACGATCAACTGCTCAGGCCCAATTTGATACATGTGGCGGAATTCTTTCGGATTTGCCAGACGGAAGCCAACGGCAATAAGAATAGCCGCCAAGGCTGCAACCGGAACCAGTTTGATAAGCGGTACCAAAGCAACCACAAAAATTAGCAGAAAGCCACCGTGGAAAAAGTTAGCCCAGCGGGTTTTACCTCCGTTAGTCAAGTTGGCCGACGAACGCGCCACTTCCGAAATCATAGGCAAGCCACCCAAAGTGGCCGCTGCCATATTACCAATACCAACCGCAGTAAGGTCTTTGCTCAGGTTCGATTTACGTTTGTAGGGGTCTAGCAGGTCAATCGCTTTACCGGTCAGTAAGGATTCGAGTGAGCCGATCAGGGCAAACATGGCCAGGTATTTCAGCGCAATAGGCATCAGATCACCCGTCCAGGCACCAAAATCGACGTTTACATTCAGTTTAAATTCGCCTGGATTCACCAATGGCTTAATACCGCCATACACTTTGGTGTCGGATAAGTGAAAATAAAGACCTAGCGCTATAGCAACGACCAGCACCACCAAAGCAGGCGGAATTTTCTTGATTGCCTTGCTTTTGATACTCGGCCAGCTAAACAGAATAACAAGGCTTACCAAGCCAATTGCGGCTACCTGCCATTCCATATTAGCCAGGCTTTTCGGCACCATTGCAATCAGCTCAAGCGGCTCTTTCCCTTTCAAATTGGATGGGTGTGCCCCAACTACCAGGTGAACCTGCTTCGACATAATGATAATGCCGATGGCCGCCAGCATACCGTGAACGGCCGACAGCGGGAAAAAATCGGCTAGTTTAGCCACCTTAATCACACCAAACATTACCTGCACCAAACCGGCAATCACAATAACACCCAGAGCCAGGTGCCAGCCGAGTTCCAGATTACCCCGGCCAAGTTCTTCTACGGCACCGGCTACAATAACAATCAAGCCGGCAGCCGGCCCTTTGATTGTGGGTTCAGAACCGGCAAAAAATGCTACAATTAAACCACCAACAATGGCAGTTAATACGCCCATAATCGGCGGAAAATTACTGGCCGATGCAATGCCCAAACTCAGTGGTAGAGCAATCAAAGAAACTAAAAATCCTGAAAGCAAGTCTGTAGACCAGTTTTGCTTCAAGCCAGCCAATCCAGTTAGCGGTATTGATTGTTTGTGTTCAGTTGACATGGTTGATTTTTACTGTTTAGAGTTTATATGTTGTGGTTTACCGCTAATTGTTTTCAAAACAACCAGTAATAGTAACCTGACTTTAAGCCGACCGATAGGGTCTTTCGTGATACGTTTTTACATGTGGTCCCAAAAACAGGCGCGCGTAAATGCGGATGAGGGCGATGCCGCTCAGAATGAAACTCAATGAGTTGAAGAAGGCCAATACAAACTGATTTTCGTGGATATGGCTAAAAATCAAGTCCTCGCCAATAAAAGTACCGGTGATCGGGAAACCCATTAGACCTAGTGAAGCCAATAAAAACACCAAGGCTAGTGCGCGGTGTTCATAAACATGGCCGTAATAGTTATCCAAGTCGAAACTACCCCGCTCACGCTGCCGGAGCCGCTGCAGGCATACATACCCGATTAGCCCGGCCACTATCACTCCGCTCAGGTACAAAAAAGTCTGATTGCGGTCGTAGCTTTCATTAAACGATACCGCCAACGCAATCCAGAGGTGATTGATAATGACCAACACCCAGGCCAGTTGCGGGGACTTATGCTCTGAAAATGCCTTGAATACCTGAAGTAGCCCGATAAAGGCAAACGACACCGGCATAAACGGGCGAATAGCAGCCGGGATAAGGTCTTCATGAAACAGCAGAAACTCGCCAAGCGCGTAAGTTAATCCCAGTAGTACAAACGCGTTGCGGGGCGTAATAAAATCTAACCGATGGCCCAGCCGTTTGAATGATCGAAATACAATCTGATTCATAAACCAGTCTAAGTTCCACTCCTTCAACGACAGCACATACAGCGAGAATGCAACCTTCCGGGGCCAGGTATCGGCAAACGACTCGGTACGCGGCTCGAAATGATAGAACTGATCGCGGATGAGGTAGCTGACCACGGAGGGCGATACCAACAGTTGGTAAGTCCGCAAAAAGGCGTTTCCCATAAAGTGAATCAGAACCAGTGTTTCAAAGCCCAGGGCGATTTCAATAAACATCAATCCAATCTGGGCAATGGACGCATAAGCAATTTGGGTCTTTATAGTCGATTGAACCTGGGCAATTGGGTAGGCAATCAGAGCCGTTGCCAAACCCACCAGCCCGATCAACACCCGCGCCGACCACTGCTGTTCCCAAAATGGGCTGGTGCGCAACAGCAGAAAAACACCAAAATGTACCGACAATGACCCATAGAAAATCGCACTCGATGGTGTTGGACCCTCCATAGCTCGTGGTAACCACGATGAAAAAGGCAGTTGAGCTGATTTGGCAGCTGCCGCCACTAAAATGCACACCGAAATAAAGATTCCTACTCCGCTATGGCCGCTTAGGTGTTCATGAACCAGCTCGTAGTTGTGCAACCGCAGAAACGTGATGTTCTCGTGCCAGAGGTGATGGCTCGCCCACATAGCCAGCAGAATTCCTACATCGCCGATTCGATAGATCGAAAACACTTTCACGGCATTGCGAACGGGTAAATAACGCTCCCGGTAGAACGCTATTAGCAAAAATGATGAGATGCCCAGAACCTCCCAACCAATAAATAGCGACTCGAAGTTGCCCGCCAGTACGGTGAAGTTATAACCGAGGTAGAAGAACAGTATCGTCGCAAAAAAACGCTTATAACCATCCTCCATGTGCATGTAGTAGCGGCTATAACGCGTAATCAGAAACGTTACGAATGCCCCTACGAAAAGGTATACCGCCGTTACTTTATCGAAATAAAAGTCGATCAGGAACTCATACCCTTCCGTTTGATAGAGTTCGATTTCTTTACTATTGAACACCCGCATTCCGTGCCACAACCAATAAGCGATGAATACGGTAACCGTGACCAACTGAATCCCGACAGTTAACAAGGCCACTTGCGAAATCAGATTCTCTTTTTTCTGATTAATGAGCAGCGTAACTAAGAACCCTATGAAGGGGACCAGTACAAAACTCACAATTACATAATTTGACTCCATTTGGCCTCAGTCTAAAAGTAAAACGGGTAAGTTTTCGAGCGTCAATTCAATTGGCATTTCCAACTTCGCCACTTTTTTCAGTTCATTAGTTAGCGGGCGGAACTGGTTAAACTCCCCCTTGCTAAAATAATAAACGGCCTTCGTTTCAGGATGAATTACCGACAGGTGAATCCATTCATTAATGAACCATTCGTAAACCCCTGCTTCCCGTTTAATGGTGTTTAGCACCACGTCGGGGAAGTGTTCCACAATGACCATGAGCCGGATAGGGTCGTGGATGTTGATCATCTGCTTAGGCAGACCGGAGCGCAAATCACCATCAATCCCGTTGGCTACGCCAATAAGCCCCATCACGTTGTGCGGTAATTTGGATCCCGCCCCTAGGCGATAGGTATCGACCCGCGAGAAGTAATATTCGAGGTTGATTCCCCCGCAAACCGGGCCAACGGGCCGAATTACACCTTGTAGGATTTTTCCGTCGGGGTCGATGCGGTAATCGTATGAGTTCAGAAACGAACGCCGGTCAAGGAATAAATGACGGTTCGAATCGCGTCGGCCAATGATACAAAGCGCATTGGTGGCATGGTTCCACTCGGGCCGGGGTTCAAACAACGATAAAGACCGCAGTTTTACCTCTTCATGAATTTTTGGCGCAGACGCATGACTATCCATCATCATAAACCGACGCGACCGTTCTTTGGCGTTGTAATCCAGCGACTTGTTGAAAAGGGCCAGATTCTTCTGATGACGAACCTTATTCTCTGGCAGCAGTTCGTCTTCGTCGTAGAACTCGATCTCGTCGCGAGTGGTGTCGTGCAACGCTCCTACAAACTGGGTTGTAAACGGAATCTCCAAACCACGCAGCAAAAGCTCCTTGCGAACGTCTGCGTGATTCGCCATAAATGCGGCAACCCGGGCATTTACCGATCCTGCCCGGCCACTACAGGCCCCACAGTCATAACCAGCGTAATGGGTATTGTTGACGCTGCTGGCTCCGTGCCCAACGAAATACACGAGTGGAGCAAAATTTTCAACCAGTCCAATACTCTTTAGCAAGCCCTGTACACGGTTGGTCATTTCTTCCACGGTAAAACCTTGTTGCAGATCTTCGGGGCTAGCTTTTGGGATCTGGTTAACAATACTCAGCTTGCCCTTCTTATCCATGTGATTGAAAGACGACACCATGGCCGGCGTTTCGGTTGGCTTAAAAATGCTGGTTACTAACTTAAAAGCCGACCAGAAACCCATCGTTTGCGATAAGGCCCAGCCTCCCAGCAAACCTTGTGGGTGTTTGGTAAAGTGTGCATCGGTCTTGTGGCGAATGCCTGCTTCCGATTCTTTAATTAAAAACCCGGGCGTTACTGGAGCCGGGCAAACCTTCGTAAAAAACTTACCGTGTTCAGGCTGAAAATAGAATTCAGTGCCAAAAAAACCGGGTGTTCCAAACGTCTGGCAAGCCGGATCAAACTGTTCGAGATACCGGCGGAACGAACACTCCCGGTCGTCGATGCAGAACGTAGCCTGAAAACTGGGAGTCTCTATTGTGGTTGGTGCCGGTTTGGTCGACTGTAGGCCCCGCAACACCTGATCGTAATACGTCCACTCAAACGCATCTTGCCAAAGCGTGTATACATCGAAGGTCTCCTGATAAGCTACCGGTGCGAAAAGATCTACGTGAGGTGCGCTAGTTCGGTCGCCAAGTGAGCGCCAGTTATCGCCAAACTTCCGGTTAAGCGCGTCAATCTCCATCAAGAGTTCGAGCACAATCAAGTCGTGCAGTGAAATGATGCGCCGGTCGAGCAAGGTTCCTGGATCGTCTTCCACCACGGCTACCATACCCGACCATCCTGGATGCGCAAACTGCTGATCGAACAGGTATTGCTCGTATAACTGCTCGTTGCCAACCAGTCTTTTTAGCAAATCGGATAGTTCACAGGGGGTATTGAGCAACATGCTACGCACAGTCTTTGTCTTGAATAAGCTGACAAAACTGGTACGTTCCAGATCGCGAATCGACTCCAGAAAACCCTTACCCGTAACCGGAAATTTTCGAATCGAAATTCCCTGATCAAGGTAGCTACCCACCAGTCGAAACAGCAATGAGTGAACCTCTTTGTCGAGATTAATGCCGTATTCGTCCTTCCAGAGACCTCTCAGCCGTCCAATTCGGACGTTGATAGCTGTATCGTATTCTTTTTCGAGCAGTTTTGTTTTCCACCGCTGAATATTAGACGCTCCCTTTCGGTCATGAATTACTTTGTCTAGAATCTGGGAATTTATCTTACCCTCTTTATATCGGTCCCTGTATTCGTTGAGCGGCAGATAGACCGTGTAGCCGAAAATATTCGATGCCTTCTGTATCCCTTCATAGAACGTCATGTTCTGGAAGGCATGAAGGGTGTTATGGTGAATAAAGTCTTTGAGCGGTGCCTGTGAAGGTAGGTAGTGCTTCAGTTCGTGAAGTACGTCGTGCTCATCGAACATACTATTGTCTCCTTTTTGGGCAATTGGGTGATGTTCCTGAATCATTGTGTTGGATAGTATAAAACAGCTGCTCATGCTGCCTTCACACAAAACGAGCTGATGTCCGACTAGTGAAAACCAGAAAGTCAAATGCAGGGAACCACAAAGCGGGCTATGAAAACACCGAATGGGTACAGCCCAACAACGGGCGAATAGACAGTAAAGCGGTAGAAATGAACGCTAACGGATCAACCGTTTAGCAAGACATTACCTGCCCTTGAGAAGGGATACGTAGGCAATGATGCAGGAGATAAAGCGGCAAATGAGTACCTGCCGCACGTTGAACTGCCAACCGAAAGTTAGCAGTCAGTTCATAAAAAGAGACGGTAGATGCAAAGGCGACCAACACAGCACCATGCCAAAGCATTGTCTCGTCTTCCGAAACCTCTTCGCCAGTTTGTATGAGCTGTGTATCGGCAAACGAATGAGCCGTTGAAAAGGGCTTAACAACCGAATGCCACTGATTCCATTCACTCTGGTAAGAACTCGCACCAGCAAAAGAAGCACCAGCAGCCTGAAAGGCAAACAAGCCAATCAGGAGTAGAAGTACTCTTTTGTAAACAGGGGCGCTACCTTTCATTACGAGTGCATGGAAATGCGGATTGATTCTACTATCTCTGGCTTGGATAACACAAAGTAAACTTGAATCTGTTTCATGCATGTCCCGTAGAATATATTTTTATTATAAATTAATTTCTATAGGAGTAAGATGAGTTTATTTAGTACATAACTCAGATAAGTCCTGGTTTATGGAGCAAAACAGGCAAACTATTTTCACGTTTATCATATTCCGGTGTATCCAAAGGGTGTAACAGCCCGCAACTCGGTTTTTATGATTTCGTTTACAGTCAACTCGTCAATAAATTGTCGGATACTGTCGGCAGTTATCTTTTCATTCGTGCGCGTCAATGCCTTGAGGGCTTCGTATGGTTTGGGATAGCCCTCGCGCCGGAGGATTGTCTGGAGGGCTTCGGCCACCACCGCCCAATTGTCTTCCAAATCAGCCCGTAAAGCCGCTTCATTCAATTCCAGTTTTTCCAATCCTTTCAGCGTGGCATTAAGGGCAATAATTGAGTGAGCGAAAGGAACACCGAGGTTACGCAACACCGTAGAGTCGGTGAGGTCGCGCTGTAGCCGGGAAATGGGTAGTTTGGCGGATAGGTGTTCAAAAAGAGCGTTGGCAATACCCAGATTACCTTCGGAGTTCTCAAAATCAATGGGGTTCACCTTGTGCGGCATTGCCGACGACCCCACCTCACCCTCTTTTAATTTCTGCTTGAAGTAATTCATGGAGACATACGTCCACATATCGCGGTTAAGATCAATCAGAATGGTATTCAGTCGTTTGAAGGCATCGAGCATAGCGGCCATCATGTCATAATGCTCAATTTGGGTCGTAAACTGACTCCGCACTAAACCAAGACTCTCAACAAACTGGTTACCGAATGCTTTCCAGTCGATACTGGGATAAGCCACGGCATGAGCGTTGAAATTACCCGTGGCACCACCAAATTTTGCGGCCGACGGAATATCAGCCAGCATGTGCAATTGCTTTTCTATACGCTCTACAAACACCATCAACTCTTTTCCCAGGCGCGTTGGTGAGGCTGGTTGTCCGTGCGTTCGGGCCAACATCGGTATAGCCTTCCAGCGCTCGGCCAACTGCTGTAGCTTCACGTAGACTTCCCGGTATTGCGGTACAATTTCAGCCTCTAAAGCCTCATCCAACAACAATGGAATAGCCGTATTATTAATATCCTGAGAAGTAAGGCCAAAATGAATAAACTCTAATTTACCGGCAATAGGAAGACCGTTGAGCTTTTCTTTGATGAAATACTCTACCGCTTTCACGTCATGATTGGTAGTGGCTTCAATTTCCTTGATACGCAGGGCATCGGCTTCTGTAAAGTTTTCATACAAACCCCGAAGCGTAGGAAATAAAATGGCGTCAACATCGGCCAATTGGGGCACTGGCCATTCGCAAAGAGCGATAAAATATTCGATCTCGATACGAACGCGGTAGCGGATCAGACCATATTCAGAAAAGTAAGGAGCCAGATTGGTCACTTGCCGACGATAGCGGCCATCGACGGGCGTTATGGCCGTCAGCGCAGATAATTCCATCCGGCAAAGATACAGGGGAGCGGTTAACAGCGATGACATCTTTCCAAACAAGATGTTATCGCTGTTAAAATGGTTGCAAATACACGCCAAACCCTAGCCAGAAGACTTTATCTGTTTCGTAGATACTGTACGGACGAAACCCGGAGTATGTTTCGAGCAGAAACGTCAGGTTACCCGGTCCGCGCCCCGCCGTTATACCAATGCCAGCTTTTATGCCGGGGCGAAAATTGGTTTGCTGCCAAAGTTTCAGATCGAGCCCGCCGACTAGTTGAGCCGTTTTGGTTGTAGGTTTTTTGTACCAGAACCCCGCCTGTGCATTTACCGGTTTACGCTCTTCCGAAATTCGCAAACCGATCCCCAAGCCACCGTAAACCCTGAAATCGCGCACCTGACGGCTGTAAGTAGCATCAACCAACTCATAGTTGACGGCGTTGGGCAATCGGAAATTCAGTTGATTTCGGATAATATAATCATCGCCGAGGTGCGACGACAGGTGGTATGCCCGAAAACGCCACGTGCCCGGCCCACGCCGGAGATGGTACGAAATACCCACTCGGTAATCGGTATTGAAAAGCTGACGACGTTGCTTGTTCAGCTTTTCATCCTGATATACTTCAAATTGGGTAAACGATGCCAAGTCTAAGGCCCATTCGCTGGCGCGGTTAGTGCCGGTTTGCCGTCGGAAAAATGGTTTCTGAACCCCAAAGGCGAACGGCACTATAGAACCTTTGTACCGTTCGCCATTTGAAACAAATACGGGTAATACACTCCCGTAAGTCTGCGACTGAAGCGGGTCGAGCAGGATCGGGGCAAATAAATGATCTTTGGGCAGAAATTCTTTCCGTAGTCCAAACGCTTCTATGGTATCTGGCCGGGCCGTTGGCGACAAACTAACGGCTTGTTGTCGCTGGGTTTCTTTCGCCAAACGCTCGCGTTCCCGATCCGCTTCACGCAGCTGTTTTGCCTGTTCGCGGTCTACATCCACTTGCCTGCGATTAGCTTCCTTTTGCTGCTGCGCCTGTTGACGGGCCGTTTCGCGCTCCTGCGCTGTTTGCGACTGCAGAGCTGCTTTCTCCCTCTCCACTTGAGCTTGTCGGGCCGCTTTTTCTCGCGCGGCCTGCTCCTTGCGAGCGGCATCAGCAGCGCGACGGCCTTCTTTTTCTCTATCAACATCCGAAGGCGTTGTAGCAGCGGGCGCAACGGTTGGGGTTGGCGCTGTGGCAGCTGGCGTTGTTGGTCGAGAGGTCGGGGTTGGTGTATTCCGACGTTCTTGTTGTGCGGGAGCTGGCGGCTTTGGTGTTTCCGTTGTTACAGCGGGAGCCGGTTCTCCTCGTTTTTTGGCGTCACGCTCAGTTTCTTTCCCTTTTTTTTTACGCTCTTTTTCGGCCTGTTCAGCAAAGTACTGGCGTTGCCGCTCAGCCATCTCGGCCTTGAATTTGCGTTGCTCCTGAATCTCCTTCTCCAGTTTATCTTTCCGTTTCTGTTCAGCCAGAGTTAGAGTTTTTGCAGCGGGGGGAGTGGTCGTTTGGGCATAGGCTGTGAGCGTCCCGGCAGTTAAAAGAAAAGCAGTAAGTAGTGTAGTTGTGCGCATGGTTCAGGAATAACAAAAAAGGAGGAGACGAGAGGTTTTGCCCTAGTCTCCTCCTTTTGGATGCAAAATACACTTTAGTTCCGTTTCAAAGCTGCGTAGTGCTTGAAAAATAATGGAATGGTTTCGATGCCCTTATAAAAATTAAATAAGCCGTAACTCTCATTGGGTGAGTGAAGGGCGTCGATGTCAAGGCCAAAACCCATCAGAATAGATTTGATTCCCAGTTCTTTTTCAAATAAAGCCACAATCGGAATGCTACCACCGCCCCGGGTCGGGATTGGTTTTTTACCCCACGATTCTTCCATTGCCAGGCTTGCGGCTTCAAACTCCACCGAATCCGTTGGGGTCACATAAGGGAATCCGCCATGGTGAGCCCTTACACTCACCTGAACCGAAGCCGGAGCAATAGACTCGAAATGCTTTGTAAATAACTCAGTAATCTCATCGGGGGTTTGGTCTGGCACCAATCGCATACTGATTTTAGCCGATGCTTTCCCGGGTAGCACCGTTTTAGCACCTTCACCAGTGTAACCTCCCCAAATTCCGTTCACGTCGAGTGTAGGCCGTACTGAGGTGCGTTCAATTGTGGAATAGCCAGCTTCGCCAGCCACTTCACGAATGCCTAAATCACGTTTGTATTCGACTAAATCGAAAGGTGCTTTGGCCATTTCGTCCCGTTCTTCAGCGGTTAGCTCAATCACTTTATCGTAAAAGCCGGGGATTGTCACTTTCCCGTCGGCATCTTTGAGCGAAGCAATCATTTCGCAGAGCACATTCACCGGATTAGCAACGCCACCGCCATACACCCCGGAGTGCAAATCGCGGTTGGGGCCAGTTACTACCACTTCCATATACGAAAGCCCCCGCAAACCTGTCTCAATAGATGGTACGTCGTTAGCGATAATACTCGTATCTGAAATCAAGATGGTATCAGCTTTAAGCATCTCGCGGTTTTCGGCCACAAATAGGCCAAGGTGGTCAGAGCCAACTTCCTCTTCACCCTCAATCATAATTTTCACATTACAGGGTAGCGAGTTGGTCGCAATCATAGCTTCAACGGCTTTCACATGCATGTAAAACTGGCCCTTATCGTCGCAGGAACCACGAGCATAAATGCGCTCATTGCGGATGGTCGGTTCAAAGGGGGGCGTATGCCAGAGTTCGTACGGGTCGGCAGGCTGTACGTCGTAATGGCCGTAAATAAGTACTGTTGGCAGCGAAGGGTCAATGAGTTTTTCGCCATAAACGACCGGATGCCCCGGTGTTTCGAAAAGCTGAGCGCGATCTACACCAGCCGCCGTTAGTTTGTCGCGAACGAATTCAGCGGCCCTGCGAACATCGTCTTTGAATTTGGAGTCTGCCGACACCGACGGAATGCGGAGCAAGTCGAATAGTTCGTCTAAATAACGTTGTTTATTATTCTCGATATAAGATGCCGTTTCTGGGTTCATCCGTTGCGGGTTTTGTGTTTGTTAAACAGGCTGCAAAGTTGGCAAAAAGCCTGTGAAATGGCTATATTTGTTAACCAATCATTCCCCGATCTAATGCAAACTGAACTGCTGGAAAAAATCTTGCAACGCCCTGATGCATACCTGTTTATTGACCGGGTGCAGGCGGCTTTAGAACTTGAGCGGGCTAAACGGGCATATTTTTATGAGATTATAGAGGAGAACCGAAAGATGGAGTTCATTAATGGTGAGATCATCTTCCATTCCCCCGTCCGACTCTGGCACAATGAAGCAACGGGCAACATTTACGAATTATTGAGAACGTACGTCCGTAAAAACAAACTAGGAAAAGTTGGCTTTGAGAAACTGTTGGTTTCGCTTACGCGCAACGACTATGAGCCGGATGTCTGTTTTTGGTTACTCGAAAAATCGCGCCATTTCACGCAGCGGCAGGCTCAGTTTCCGGCCCCCGATTTTGTGGTAGAAGTACTGTCAGCCTCAACTGAAGCCAATGACCGGGGCGTGAAGTTCGATGACTACGAAGCACATGGCGTTGGTGAGTATTGGCTTGTTGATCCCGAAAAACAAGTAGTGGAACAATACGTTCTGGAAGATGAACGCTATGAGTTACAATTGAAAGCGGCTGACGGTCCTATTAGCAGCACCGTTATTAAAGGCTTTACCATCCCCATAAAGGCCATTTTTCAGGATGAGGAGAATGCCCGTATTTTGGAGCAACTTTGGGCGAAATAGCGATTTAACTACAAGGGGGCAAAGAAGAGTTAGAAACTTCCTTTGCCCCCTTGTAGTTAAATCGCTACTTTTCTATTTCTTCTTGCGTAACCGAATCAGTACGGTACGGCTTTCCTGACCATTCAGAATTCGGCCGATGTTTTTCTTGTGCGTCAGTACAACCAGCAGAAACACGACAAAGCCAAACACGATGAGCAAAGGACTTTCCTTTTGCCCGAATACCCGTAAAAGCAACAAAATCGGGAACGAAAGTGCCGCCAACATTGATCCCAGCGAAACATACTGTGAAGCGATCACCACCAGCAGGAAAATACCGATGCAAACCACCGCTACCTCAGGGTGAGTGGCCAACACCATACCGAGCAATGAGGCAACTCCTTTACCACCCCGAAACTGAGCAAACACGGGGTACAAGTGGCCAATCACGGCGGTAAGCCCAAACAGTAATTTGAAGGTCAATACGCTGCTTTCGGGGATGTACCCCAGCCTCCATAACCAGGCGGCCAAGAGCGCTGCTGTATACCCTTTTAACACATCGCCGAGCATGACAACCGTTCCGGCGCGTTTTCCTAAAACACGGAACGTATTAGTTGCTCCGGAATTTCCGCTACCAAAGTTGCGGACATCGACTCCAAAAAACGTTTGCCCGTACCAAACAGAAGTGGGAATTGACCCTAACAGATAAGCTATTATAAACGCTACGGCAACAGCCAGTACATTCATAAACGTGAGCAATTAATGAGTAAGAACTATGAAACGTAATCAGGTCACAATGATAACACATTACCGGTCAATATTACCCCAACGTTAAGGATTTATAGTGTTTTCGGCAGATTAAACCTCCTTAATCTATGCTTATTGTTAATTATTCTTTCCCCCCCACTACTACTTCCGACAAAAACTCCTCTGCCAGATAGGTCGTAGCCATTTGCTGAATTGCTTCTGCCGAAACTGCCCGTATATTTGCCACATAAGTAGTCAGAAAATCAGCGGGCAAGTCATCAAGCAAAATCGTTTTGTAACGATCGGCAATTTCAAACGGCGTGTTAAGCGACCCCACGAATTCGCCCGCCATGAAATTCTTAACCGTTTCAAGCTCGTCAGTCAGAACGGGTTCAGTTTGCATAATCCGAATTTCCTTACGGATTTCGTCCAGGGTTTGCTGCGTGTATTCTTTTTTTACGTCGGTACCTATCAAAAAATAGCCATCGTTACGAAACGATACCATATTTGACGAAATACCATAGGTGAAGCCCTTCTCTTCTCGGATATTCCTCATCAGGCGCGAGCCAAAATAGCCCCCAAAAACCTCATTGGTTACTACCATCGGAAAAAAGTCGGGATGGTGTCTCGTAAATAGTCGGCGCCCCACGCGGATAGACGATTGAAGGCTTTCGGGCTTTTCGGTCAGAATTACTAGCTCAGGCGTGGCTGCACTGATGGAGATTCCACCGTTGGCAACAGCCTCAAGAACCGGCAAAGCGCCAATGTGTTTGTTGATTAATTCAACTTCCAGTTCGCCTACCTGTCCAGCCAGCAAAATCCGAAAAGGGCGGTTGTGGATAGCCTTATCGAAGTAATCGACTACCGACTGCCGGGTTATTTGCTCCACTACTTCCGGTTGTTGGCTACGGCCATATGGATGCTCTTTGCCAAACAGATTCTGCCGGAACAGTACCCCCGCTACGTAGGCGTTTTTCTCGGCGTTGACCCGCAGATTTTGCAGCGTAATGTTGCGCAGGTCGTCTAGCTCTTTTTGTGGGAACGTAGATTCGGTCAGCAACTCTACCAGCAGAGGCAACACATTCGACAAGTGACGTGTTAGGCAATAAATTACCAAACTAGCCCGATCTGGTCCGCTGTTAAGCTCTAAAAAAGCTCCGTAGCGGTCGATGGACTCGCTAATTTCGGCAGAAGACCGCTGGCTAGTACCTTCGGCCAACATTTTCATAGCGAAGAATGCAGCCCCCGGTTGGCCGTTCTCGTACCACACCCCGGCATTAAAAATACACTCAATACGCATTACCGGTTGTTGCGGTACAGCAATCCAATAAACGGGTAATCCGTTGGCCAGGGTAGCAGATTGTACTGCTGGCAAACGTACTTCATTGATCGCCTGAAAGGGGGGCGATTGGGTACGATCTAACTGCATAAAGAGCGTTACTGAGTGGTATAAAAAGACGTTGGACACTGGACTCTTATTGAAAGTCCAATATCCAACGTCTTTCGGTCTACTAGCGCCGGATTGTCGGCGCTAACCTATTAATTATTTGAATCTTCTTCCGTTGTTTCTTCCTCGTCGAGGATCCGAACACCTTTGGTTAGATCAATAAGCAGCGATATACGGAACGTGTTGGCTAAAGGGCTACCTTGCTTTACGGGCATCAGGTAAGAAAAGTCGATTCCGTACCGATCCTGAAGCCGAATGCCAACACCACTTGTAAAGAATTTACGGCCGCCTTTGGCATTCGATTCGTTAAAATAACCCATTCGAACGGCAAACTGATCGTTGTACCAGTATTCAACACCCGATGAGATATTAATTTCCTGAACTTCTTCTTTTAACCCACCCGGTGCATCGGCAAAGGAACCAAACACCGACGCCAAATTGCCTTTGGTAGGGTCAATTGGTGGCGTAGGCACCATCAACTTATTGAAATCCAGGGCAAAATTAAACTTATTAAATTGGTCCGCATAATAGGTGATTGCGGTTCCAAGCCGAAGATTAGTTGGGATATAAAACCGCTGTGAACTACCATACGATACCTGACCACCAATGTTAGAAACCATGCCCCCAAAAGCCCAGCCTATGCCCCGACCCGTTGTTTCATCGCGAACTTCGTTCCGATAATAAGCACTGATGTCTGCTGCCGCTGTTGCCCCCGGACGAACGGGGTTTCCATTCACATTAGTAGACCCAGCAAGGTTGGAGTTCAGATACTTGAGGTTAACCCCCATCGAGAAATTCTTGGTTAGCCGGGCTGAGTACGAGCCGGTAAACGCATATTCGCGGGAATTGAACGTACCAGCGGCCAAACCTGTGTTTGTGGTAAACTCGATTGTTCCCAAATCGAAATAAACCAGCGAAACCCCCAGGGCCTGGTTTTTACCGACTTTCTTGTAGCCTGTCAGATACGTGTAATACATATCGCCAATGAGGTCGCGTAACCAAGGTGTATACGACAGCGACGCACCGGCATCTTTCGGCGCAAACACTAACTTAGACGGGTTCCAGTAAATGGAGTTGGCATCGGGACTGAGTGCTACACCGGCATCGCCCATTGCACCGCTACGTGCATCAGGCGTGAAATTCAGGAACGGAACAGCTGAGTTAACCGTGTTCAGCCGCTGACCACTTGGCGTAGTTACTGCTGTTGTCGAAGTCCCTTGGGCGTTAGCAAAAAGTGGGAGAAAGCAAATAACTCCAAAAATAAGGCGGGAAAAGCTGTGCTTCATAAAGTATGGTTAGTGAACAACAGGGCTATGAACCAAAGCCAGTGTTGGAGGGTCAAAATTACGACGATTCCTTATGAATGAAAAAAACTGTTCAAAATTGATGCCGGATAGTTATCGTATGCGTAAAATCCGGTCGCTCGCCTGAGCATTAGTCCCGTCTGATGTAGCCCGTAACTGAACTCGGTATATATATAGGCCATTGATAATCAAATTACCGCTATCTTCCTTTCCATCCCATTGCCCCAGCGGCACTGTTTCCGGACATTCATCGCACTGCCCGGTCTGTTGACGTAGCAAACGCCCAGCTCGGTCATATATCTGAACCGTCCAGTTCAATGCATCACCAGGTCGATTGTGAGTCAGTTCCAGTGTGGTCTGCTCCACCATCGGGTTAGGATAGGCCCGTACCGATTGAATCGCCAGAGCAGGCTGTTCTGATACTACAAACGTCAACGCGCCCTCTGTTGAATTATTGTTTACGTCCCAAGCTTTGACCCGAACCCTATACTCGCCGGGCGTTAAGTTATCAAACGTGTAAAGGGCCGTGCCAAGACGTCCTTCATTACCTACCGCCACATAGTTATCGTTGAGTACAATTGCCGGATTGTTGGTTAATTGGGCCGTTAATTCATGGCCTAAGCCTGTACGAGCCAAATTGATACCTAAATTATCGGAAAGGTCAATCCGAAGCGTCACACTTGGCCCGGCAACGCGTGGCTGGGCATCTGTACCAACCGCTGCCCCCACTACAGAAAGCGTCATACTGGGAGGCTGAGTGTCCAGAGATAGCTGTACCTCGCTCCCGCCAACCATCAGGTTGGTATACTGCCCCGATGCCTCGAGAAGGCTATCGGAGCGAACGGCATAAGCGTAGAGCCGCCCCGGACCAAGGGTATAATCAATATCTTTAGGGACGGTGAACTGCAGCCGAAACCGACCCTGTGTTACAGCAACCTGCCCAGTAAAAATAGTACTGGTGAAAGAACGGTAATTCATGGGTGAGCTTTCTGTCCCGCGTGTAGTGCGACTGGTGGCCTTATCGAAAACCGTAAGCTTTACCTGCCCCGAAAAATCAGTTAAAGCCTGTTGCGTAACTGGGTTTCGTATCTCTCCATCCAGAGTAACGGTTTGGAGAGCCCGGAGAGTATCGGGCCGATCAGCCCCAACAATTCGTCCATTAAGTTTTGTGACAGTCACTTGAGCCTCTGGATAAGCCAACCGCATCGACGGGTCGCCGAGCAAGGCAAAGTTTCGGTTCAGGGGTCCGCTCAGGCTATTGTTTTTTGTGTCGCGGAGAACATCGCCTAAACGCGGCATTTGACCGTTAACAGGGGTAAATACCGACCTATAAAAAGCTTCGTTGAGCAGAAAATTGGTGTTCGCATATACAGGGCGAGTGGTGGTGAGCAGGCCAATAGCCCCACCCTGTCGACTTAACAAAGCCAATTCGGCACCGGAGTTTACATTTGGGTCATCGTAGCGGCCAAAGGTGCAGGTGGCGGTTACAAACAGAGGCAGTCGGCGATTTCGCCACGAGAGGATGTCCGAGAGTGTCAGAATCTGCTCTTCTGCCCAACCCGATTCGCCCCCGTGACCAGCGTAGTTGATAATGAGTCGGCCCTCGTCTAAAGCTTTTTTAATCGCCTGATTCACGCCGGGAGCCCGCTGTCCGCCCGGAGCCGATTCCTGAACAAAATCGTCCGTAAAAATACGTTGAGTTCGAAATGAGGTCTGCGTTTCTACATTGCGGGCCAGTTGGTCGGCATCATTTTGGTGAATATTAGAGTCGCCATCGTCGGCCACAAATGATACTTTCGTTTGCCAGTCACCTGCTAGTGTCTTATCCGATGCGTAGCGAATTAGTTTGTCAACCACCGTTCGGGCTTCGTTGGCAGATTTTACTGGCAAGCGGCCTACACCAATATCGAGTCGCAGATCCCCTTCATTGGTTTCCGTCCATTCGCCATCTGAGTCTTTCAGAAACCCGTAATAATCATCCGACGAGTAACTTAATACAGGGTGCAACGACTCACGGCTTTCGTAAACGGGCACCGTATTGGCCATCTGAGCCGCATTCATCATACCCGAAATGTTCCGGTAATCAAACGTAGCATCGCCAAACAAAAGTAAATACCTGAGCTTATCGGGAGTTTTCCGGCTAAAGTACCGGGCTACATCGCGGATGGCAGTGGGGTCGGGCTGACCAGATGCAAACTCATTATACACTTGCCGCGTTGTGACCACCAAAACCGTCAGGCCATCATGGCTACGTCTAAAAGCAGCCAGTCGCTCGGCTTCGGCCCGGAAAGCTGATGGTACAATGATGAGTAAATTAGGCGTGGCTTCCACCCGGACATTCTGATTTGCCAGAGCCTCAAGCGACACCGGCTGGCGGAACTGTGCATCGGTAAAAATAGCATAAGTTCCCTTGCTGCTATTTGCCCAGATAGCCTCGCTAGCCGACAGGGTTATTGATTGACTGATGGGTTGAGTTGGCGTTGTCACATCCCAGACCTTCAAACCAGTTGTTACCTGCCTAAGTGTGTAGCGGCCGGGCGTGAGCCAGGCTAACGTCGGTTCTGCATAAGGCCGGAGTTCGCGTTGAGTCTGAATCCCTAAAAAATTCAGGTATCCGGCTGCTGCCGTTTGACCCGCTTTGTCGTAGGTCAGCGTCAGGCGGAGGTTAGTTTCGGCTGCGTTGGGTGTAGCCGTAAAAACGCGCCTGTTTTCTAACCCCTTTCGGTCATAACGATAACCTGATAAGGCATTAATGGGTTGATTACCCAATGGTTGACCGTTAAACTTTACCTGAAATTGTGTAGTGGCCAGTGCATCAGCAACCACCGAGGAGGTAATAACAACAGGTACATTAGCTATTAAACCTGGGGTATCAAACGAAAACGTCTGCTCTACCGTCACGCCGAAAAACTCCCCCAGCCAATCTCGTCCCGACTGAACGCGATTTGTCTGCTCAGTTTCCCGATACGTATAATGCATAAATGAAGACACCGCCGACACACTACTACCACCTGAATTTGCCACCCGGCTGACCATGCGTCGGCCGGGTTCGGCGCCGATGGTCAGAAAGTAAAAGGTAGTATCAGAATACGGGTTGATTGTGTGTCCAAGTCGCCCTGTTACAGAATCCTGGCGAATCACATTTGGACTTTCTCCCCAAAATAGCAACGCATCAGTCTTATCGAAGCGACCATCGGCTTCACCTTCCACCAACATGGCGTTCTCTATTAAATCCGTTGGGCGAATAGTAGCATTCGGTTGGGGTAAGGGAGTTCCCCCGTTGCCATAAAGTCGAAACCGGCGAGGGTCAGCATTAGCAAAAATAGGGTTCAACCGAATCAAGGCATCATAATCTACTCTGTGAGGGCCACTTTGAGTCACGCCAATCTTAACCCAAGTGCCAGAACGGAGAATAAATTGAGCTTGTGATGGATGGGAGATGAGTACGCAGAAAACACTAAATACTATATAAAATAATACCCTAAGGCTCCGAAAGACTTTGTACTGTCGGCTCTCAACCTCCCGGCAGCAGCCGACCGTCCCGGTTCTTCTTCTTGCGGAAGAGGGGGGTGTCTTACCAAAATTAACTTGTGAATTAGGATGAGTTTTCATTAAGTACTTGCCTATCTCGTCTCCCCTCTCCTTGCTAAGGAGAGGGTTCGGGGGTGAGGTTGACCAATGCGTGTGCCAGAATCGTGTATGACTTACCCGACTCGGTCTCTTTACAAACGATACGTGTGCGCCGAAACGTACCTCGAACAAAGGTCTTTTTCGCAAACAGAAACGCCTGCCCCACCGGTACATCATGTAAAAGTACTTGCCCAATTGGTTTCTGGTCGGCTTGCCGCAACGCGTTCATCAATGCTGGGTGTGCAAAGGAAGTTGCGGCTGGTTGCCGCAAGTAATCGCGGAGAGGATCCAGAATGGCAAGTGGATAAACGGCTTCGGTCAGAACAGACTGCATTAATTGCTGGAAAGCCAACTGCCATTGTGGACCGTGGGGTTTAGGCCTTGTCCGTCGCTTTGCCGCTTGCGTTTGTCGATGCACTACAGCATGAGCCACCTCGTGTACATACGTAAGCAAAAAAGCGTATGGATTCAGATCGGCGTTGACGGTAATGTACAACTGGCCACTGGGTAGCACTTTGAAATCACCTAAGCGAGTACGCCGTGGTTTACTAACACGAAACTGAAATTGATATTGTTGCCGCAATTGCCGCCCATACGCAGCGGCTGAGGCCGGAAGAAACTCATCAAAAACGTCCATAAAAAAAGAAGCCTTATCAAAGATAAAGCTTCTTGTAGTGCATTCGATGGATAATCGAAATTACTTAGCGCTATCAGTTGCCATTGTAGCAGCTGAGTCAGTTGCCATTGTAGCAGCCGAATCCATTGACATGGCAGCTGAATCAACTGACATTGTTGCTGTTGAGTCTACAGCAGCTTCTTCAGTCTTAGGCTTGCTTTGGCAAGCAGCAAACGTAATCATTGTTCCAACGAACAGTAAAGCGAAGACTTTTTTCATTGTCTAAATAGTGGTTTTTTAGGTTTCCAGTACAAAGATTACGATTAACTTGAAAAATACAAGAATGTGCCTTGATTATTTTAAATCAAGGCGCCTAGTATTGGAAAAATCATGTTTCTTGATAGAGCAAATCGGAATTATTTACATGCCCTGATCTGATCACCGACCGCGCAACCGATCATACATTCCGGTGCTTCGGAAAGTGAGCAATTTGTGGCCAAAATAATTAGCCAGAAAACTGAACCCCATACCAACTACATGGGATCCCTTCTCACGCCAAAATTCCTCAACGGTCGGAAAAAGCGGATTGGCGATCCAGCGAAGTGTACCTACCGAAACAAAATATTGAACCGCCCAGGCGACCAGTGCAATCACCACAAATTTGATGGCTTCCCGGCTGGTATTCCCCGTTTCTTTGGCAGAAAACGCAAATACTTTAGTAGGAACAAAGCTGACCACTGTAGCCGTCAGATACCCCAGCAATACGCTGGTAGCGAAGCTATAGTCGAGAGTTTCCCGATAAAAAATCTGGCTAAAAAAATTGACTGATGCGCCAAGCAAAGCCGTCAGAAAGAACGTGAAGAAGTCTCTGTATTGCCCAATTTTATCTTTCTGTAGTATCCCCACGTCCACTGTGTCAGGCCAATTAATGATTGAAGTCGTTTTTTAACCCACAAAAGTAGGCATAAGTCGGGAGGGCCAATTTTAAGATTCTCCTTTACTGATTAAACGGTTTGGTTTTCACACCAGCCCCTGTACTAAGCCTGGCATTATGCCCAGCACAATAGTCAGGATAGTCGCGGCAATCAGCATGTACTTGTAAAAGGGTGCTACCCGAATAGCCGAGGTCTGTCCGTCGCGAAGATACATAGCAATGATGACCCTAAAGTAGTAATAAATTCCGACAGCCGACATCAATACCGCTACAACCAGTAACCAAATAATGCCCCGGTCGGCAGCCGTAGTGAATACCATAAACTTGCCCCAGAATCCTGCCGTGAGCGGAATTCCCGCCAGTGACAACATCGACACAGCCATTGTGAAACCCAATACCGGATTTTGCCGCGCCAACCCATTGAAGGCGTCGTAGGTTTCATCGGTGGCCTTGCCCTCTTCCGTTTGATGACGGTTCACAAGTAACAATACCCCAAAAGCAGCAATTGTTGCTATTGAATAGGCCAGCGAATAAAACACTAGGGCCTGCTTGGTTTGCTGACCAATGGCCGTGAGTGCTATGAGCAGATATCCCGCGTGCGAAATACTCGAATAGGCCATCATCCGCTTAAAGCTATGTTGATAAACCGCTGTGAGATTGCTAACCAGCAGTGTCAAGACAGTAATTCCAGTCAAAATTATGCCCCAAAAACCATAAATACTGACAAACGATACCGACAGTAGGCGGAAAAGTGCCGCGAAACCCGCCGTTTTTACCACCGTCGACATAAACGCGGTAAATAGCGTGGGGGCTCCTTCGTAAACATCTGGTGTCCAGAAATGAAAGGGAGCCGCCGATACTTTAAAGAGCATCCCGATCAGCACCATCAGCATGCCCATGAATAACAGTAAGGGCGAGCCTAGGGCGGCTCCATTAGCGGCATACGCTCTAATATCGGAGATGACAAATGAACCAGTAGCGCCATAAAGCAGCGCCATGCCGAAAAGCATAATACCGGTGGCGAATGCCCCCATCAGGAAGTACTTTAAAGCGGCTTCATTGGAGCGAAGGTTACGTTTGTCGCTCCCTGTCAGTACGTACATGGCAACCGATAAGATTTCCAGGCCAATGAACAGCATGATCAGGTTTTCGAAGCCAATCATCATGATGGCCCCCACGAGCGAAAAAAGCATGATTGCATAGTATTCAGCTGGCTGAGCTGATTCATCTTCAATAAAGCTGCTCGATAAAGTCACAACCATAAACGCTGACACCAGCACAATAACCGTGAAGGCAATAGACAGATTGTTCGACAGTAGCATCTCGTTGAAGTAGAGGTACGTTTTACCCCAGTCGACAAATGACGAGCCTAGTGCTATTGCGATGAACAACAACGTAGCCGGGAGCAAAATGGCTTTCGATTTGGCAAACCCCAGGAATAACAGGGCGATTCCGAAAACCGATAGTAGAATAATAGGTAGCATGTTGTCTATTTAATATACTGCAACAGGTTCATAACGGCGGGTTCGGTGAGTTTGAGGAACGAGGCCGGATACAGGCCCATCCAGAACACAAAGAAAACCAGTGGAATCAGTACCCATACTTCGGAGCCAGTCAGATCGGCGAACGATTGCGTGTTGGCGGTTGGCGTACCAAACATTGTTTTCTGGAACATACGGAGCATGTAAACCGCGCCTAGAATGATGGTTAATCCAGCCAATGCGCCTAGATAGTTGTTATAATCAAAAATGCCTTTCAGCAATAGAAACTCCCCTACGAAGCCGTTAGTGAGCGGCAAGGCTACACTACCCAGCATCAAAATCATGAATAACACGGTGAGTTTAGGCGTAGTACGGGTGATGCCTCCCAACTGGTCGAGCTGGCGGGTTTTGGCCCGATCGAAAATCAGTTCGGCTACAAAAAACAGCCCGACAACATTGATACCGTGAGCCAGCATCTGAATCAAAGCTCCCTGCAAGCCGTAGGCAGTTTGCGAAAATACGCCAGCAGCCATCAAGCCAACGTGCGCAAACGACGAATATGCAATTAGTCGCTTCATATCACGCTGCCGAATGGCAATAATCGACCCGTATACAATACCAATCACCGACAGGACAGTAGCCATCAGTCCCCACGAATCAACACCAGCCGGAACAATAGGCAGAATAAACCGGATAACACCGTAAACACCCATTTTGAGCATAATCCCTGCAAGAAGCATTGTAGCGGGTGTCGGCGACTCGACGTACGTATCTGGTTGCCAGGTGTGAAATGGGAACACGGGCATTTTGATAGCGAAGGCAATAAAGAATGCCCAGAAAACCCAACCCTGAGCCGATGGCGTGAGGTTAAGGTTATAAAAATCGACAATTGCCGATGAATGTGGCACAGGTGTCTGATAATAAAGATACACCAGGGCAACCAGCATAAACAAGCTACCGAAAATGGTATAAATGAAGAACTTGAATGTAACAGGAATGCGATTTGCACCACCCCAGATGGCTGCCAGAAAGTAAACTGGAATCAGCGCAGCTTCAAAAAAGAGGTAGAATAAAAAGGCATCGCGAGCGGTGAAAACCCCCATTAAAGCAGCCTGCATAAACAGGATCAGGGCATAGAATGTAGCCGGACGGTCATAATTCTGTCTAAACGCCGACAGAATTATGAGTGGCACGAGCAAGCCCGTGAGTAACACCAGTAAGATACTAATACCGTCGATGCCGCCACTAAACCGGATACCAAGAGAGCTAATCCAGGGATAATCGAAACCGAACTGGGATTGAGAATCAGGCGTGAACCGCCCGAACACGTATCCCGCCAGCACCAGTTCGAGCAGAGCTGCTCCCAGAGCAACGCGCTTAGCGGTAGCCCCGTGGAGGAGTAACGTGACCGTGGCTGCTATGGCCGGAAATAAAACAAGAGCAAGCGTGAGCATAGGTAGGTCGTTACGTTCAGATATGGAGGTAGGCCAGAATGGACGTCCAGTTAACAAAAAACCGAAGTGCAATAATCAGAGCAATGCTTAGCACCATCGCAAAAAGATAGGAGCCGATGGAGCCGTTCTGCACCAGGCGCAGCTGCCCACCAACGGTTCTGACTAGCCAGACCACAGCACCAACAACTCCGTCGATTACAAACTCACCAAAGCTGTAGAAAGCATCCCCAAGTGCACGAACAGGCCGGATGATGATGCGCTCGTATAATTCGTCGATGTAGAATTTGTTATAAATGACTTGCGCAGGAACTGAGCGTGGCACCGAATCGGAAGCCGGTACAGTGGCATTGCGCACATACATCATATAGGCAACAACAGCCGAAAGCAAGGCAACACCTGCTGAGATTGCCATCAGCATCAGTTCTTCGCTACTGCCCATAGTTGGCCCTTCAAACGCCGAGGGGTTCACTTGTTGTGAGCCTTCATAGAGCGGTGCCATGAACTCGGCCAACATTGAGTGGCCACCCAGCACGTGAGGCACGTTTAGGAAACCGCCTATTACCGACAAAACAGCCAGCACCATGAGCGGAATAGTCATTGTCAATGGAGATTCGTGCAAGTGGTGTTTCTGTTCCGATGTTCCGCGGAACTCCCCGAAGAAGGTCAGAAAGAGCAGCCGGAACATGTAGAATGACGTCATGGCTGAACCTAACACACCCAATACCCAGAGTACTTTGTTATGTTCCCAAACGTGGGCCAGAATTTCGTCTTTCGAGAAGAAGCCCGCAAATGGTGGTATGCCCGAAATGGCGATAGTACCAATCAAAAACGTCCAGAACGTGATGGGCAGGTATTTCCGCAGGCCGCCCATATTTCGGATATCCTGCTCGTTGCTCATAGCGTGAATCACGCTACCAGCACCAAGGAATAACAGCGCTTTAAAAAAGGCGTGAGTCAGTACATGAAACATACCACCTGTGTAAGCAGCAACGCTCAGGCCAAGGAACATATAACCTAACTGACTAACGGTAGAGTAGGCCAGCACTTTCTTGATGTCATTCTGCATCAGGCCGATGGTTGCCCCCAACAGGGCGGTGGCAATAGCGATACCACCCATAATTTCCAGTGCCATTGGAGCCAGAGTATACAGCACATTGGAGCGGACAACCATGTAGATTCCTGCCGTTACCATGGTGGCTGCGTGAATCAGAGCCGAAACCGGCGTTGGGCCAGCCATAGCATCGGGCAACCAGGTATAGAGCGGAATTTGCGCCGACTTACCCATTGCACCCACAAATAACAGTAGGGCAATAGCCAGTACGGTTTTGTCGCCGACAGCCAAACCCGTTGCCGACGCAAATACATCGCTATATTCGACGGAGCCGAAGGTGGTAATAATCAGGAAAATGCCTAACAGAAATCCCAAATCACCGATTCGATTCATCACAAAGGCTTTGCGGGCAGCATTGTTGTAACTCGTGTTGGTATTCCAGAAGCCAATGAGCAGGTACGAACAAAGCCCGACACCTTCCCAGCCAATGAACATAATGACGAAGTTAGACCCCATCACCAGCAGTAGCATAAAGAACAAAAACAGGTTCAGAAAAGCCATAAACTTGCCGTAACCTTTGTCGTGTTTCATGTAGCCAATGCTGTAAAGGTGAATCAACGAGCCAACGCCCGTAACCACAAACAGCATAATGAGCGACAGTTGGTCGATCTGGAACGAGAAGTTGATTTGTAGATCAGCTACGCTTATCCAGTCGAATAAGGTAGTTTTGAACGGCTGATTACCACCCGCCCGGAAGCTTCCAAACAATGAAAGTACGGCCAGAAACGATAGAACCGGCCCTGCAACAGCTAATGGTGCTACCAAAGACGCGGGTACCTTACGGAACCCAAGGCCATTGATAATAAAACCAAGAAGGGGCAACAAGGGAATGAGAACACAGAGTAGGTCAGGATTCATACGGTCGAAAATCTGTAGAGACGCAAAATTTTGCCGGTCCGCCGGTGCGGTCTCTGCTTGTTACCATTTCAGTTTATTGAGTGCACCAATGTCGATAGAACGCGTGTTACGGTAGATCATCACAATAATTGCCAGCCCAACCGAAACCTCGGCAGCAGCAACAGCCATGATGAAAAAGACGAATACCTGCCCCGTGGAGTCAGATTTGTACGACGAAAAAGCGACGAGAAGCATGTTAACGGCGTTGAGCATAAGCTCAATCGACATGAAGATGATGATGGCATTCCGCCGGGTCAACACTCCGATAATGCCAATCACAAATAACGCGGTACTGAAGATCAGGTAGTAATTGAGCGGTATCTGTTGAATAACCTCCGGAATGGATACTTGCTGAGTGGGTTGCATAGTGGGCCGGTAATGTAAAGTGGCGCAAAGGTAATAATAAAAGCGTTCCGAAAATGTCAGGACTATATGCCTTAACTAAGGTTGAAATCTATCTGAGCGGCTAAAATCACACTATCGTTTATTATTCAAATATTAAATTGATGAAAGGTAGATTTCATAGAATAATCGAGCTTTAAGACGCTATATTTAGCCTACCAAAGCCACTTACCTATGCGTCTATATCTACAATCCATTCTGATTACAGCGGCACTGCGAATGAGAATCAAACCGTCAATAGCATGAGTTATGATGCCAATGGCAACCTGCTGAATTTGGTCCGGGCGGACGTAGACAATCTGACTTATTCCTACTCCGCACTAAGCAACAAACTGACTTCGCATTACCCAAAAAGCGGGTGATTTGGAAACCCGCGATTATATCGGGCCTTTCCAGTATCTCAACAATGCGCTCTTTGAGATTGGCAACGAAGAAGGGAGATATTCGCCAGCGAGTGGCTATGAATATTTTCACAAAGATCATTTGGGCAATGTGCGGGTGGTGTTTGGGTCAAGCGGCATCAGCCAATACACGGATTATGATCCGTGGGGATTATCTTTGTGGGGTGGACTAAGTGGCGGCAACCGTACGAATCGCGACAAGTACAATGGCAAAGAGGCCATCAACGTATTGGATTACGGCGCACGGTTCTATGATGCAGCTATTGGGCGTTGGGGGGTAGTTGATTCATTGGCAGAAATCAGTCGACGCATCAGTCCCTATGTGTATGGTAATAATAATCCTATGCGGTTTATTGACCCAGACGGGTGCATTAGAAGTTGTCGAACGACACTTGCTTAATTTAAGCAGCCATAACATAGTGGACTGGCCTTGGCTCGATGTGGTCACGCACCCCCTCCCCTGTACTTCAACCGGAGCACCGGACCGTATGAATGAGTATCCAGTGTTCGCTACCGTCTCGCGTAAATACCCTCACTAATTTGTCGACATGCCGGGGCTTAAACGTGTCCTGTTCAGGAGGGAAGACCGGGTCGGCGTTCCGGCTGCTCTAATTCCTTGTCGAGAAACTCGAAACCGCGTCCAAGATCCAGAGTTTGAGCGGCATCGGGAATGAAAAAGGTCAGAAAGTAGGGGGGAAATGTCCTCCAGAATACCTTCGGTTCGGCGTTCCGACCAGAGAATATCGTTACGGTTCATGGAGACAAGGCACGAAAAAGCCCCGGCAATACTGGAAGATGTTGTACGGCGGATAGCGGGCGTACAACCTCCACTTATTGGGGCAACCGAGTGTCGAGATGAAAAGAAATTATCATGGTTTGTTAATAGCGGATTTAATCAATGTTGCAAGTTCGTCAAAACGATTGTCAATCTGCTCGAAGCGATTATCGATCTGCTCAAAACGGGCATTGACCTGCTCAAATCCCTGCAGCGTGTCTCGCCGGAGGCTTTGCTGACCCTCCTCCAGACTTTGCACTTTTTGCAAAAGGAATTGAATGTTGTCGCTATGGGTGGTTGCGACCAAGGTAAAAGTAACTGTTAACTGTTTTACCTGCGCTGATACGCGCTCTGCCTTGGCGGAAGTTTCGTCCTGTTTAGCCAGCATTTCAGCAAACGGGGGTTTAATCTGATCAAGTCGTTTTTCGGGTGTCTTTGGTGGTTCTGTGATGATACACAGATATAGTGTTTAGTATAATCGGCTGCCGAGTCGGCAGGGGATTATATCGAGTACGTGGACTTGTTGCGGAAAAATAGTAAGACAATTTGGCAAGCCAATGTAGAAAAATGGCTTGTGAAAGTCCGTGTAGTCAAACATAGAATTGGCTGTCTTTATCAAAACGAACGATCTACGCCCATACCTCGCCCGATGATATTCGAATATTCCGGGGGATCAGGTTATTTCGGCAGATCCCGCTCTGCCCGATTTTCAGTTTGTGGTGGCCGATCTGTTTCGGGAGTAGGGCAACAGGCCTGATAGCAAATCTATCTGCTGTTGGCACATTTTGGCGTAATTTTGGGTTTCGGTTTATATCAATCGTGCGCTCATCTACTTACTATGCCACTGAATATCCAGTATCAAGAGTTTTTTGAGGATCGCCACAATGGCCGGTCCGATGAGGAATTTAAAGAAATGCTCGATGCGGTGGGCGTTTCGTCCATCGACGAACTCATCGATCAGACCGTTCCCGCTAGCATTCGCCTAGCTAATCCGCTTAATCTGCCAGCCCCTCAGTCAGAAGTCCAGTTCCTGGCTACATTCAGGAAATTGGCCGGCCAGAACAAGGTATTCACCTCCTACATTGGGCAAGGGTATTACGATACCATCACGCCCAACGTTATTCTGCGGAATATTCTGGAAAATCCGGCCTGGTACACCGCCTACACGCCTTATCAGGCTGAAATTGCTCAGGGTCGGCTCGAAGCTCTGCTGAACTTTCAAACGGTGGTGTCTGATCTGACAGGTATGGATTTGGCCAATGCTTCGCTTCTCGATGAGGCTACGGCAGCCGCAGAGGCCATGAGCCTGCTTCATGCCACGCGCCCGGCCAGCAAGAAAAACGCCGATACCTTTTTTGTCTCAGTCCACTGTCATCCACAAACCATCGACCTGATTCGTACGCGGGCTACCCCCGTAGGCATTCAGGTGCTGGTGGGTGACCACCGTACAGTGGACCTTACCAATCAGGCTTTATTTGGCATGCTCCTACAATATCCGGCTACTGATGGGGAGGTATTCGACTACACGGATCTGATTGCTTCGGCGCATGAACTGGGCATTACGGTGGCTGTTGCCAGCGATTTAATGGCGCTGACAATGCTTACGTCACCCGGCGAAATGGGTGCCGACGTAGTGGTTGGTTCAGCACAGCGGTTTGGGGTGCCAATGGGCTTTGGTGGGCCACACGCGGCTTTCTTTGCCACCCGCGATTCCCTGAAACGACATATTCCGGGGCGGATCATTGGTGTATCGGTGGATGCACAGGGTAAACCGGCTCTTCGGATGGCGCTGCAAACTCGTGAGCAACACATTCGGCGCGAGAAAGCGACGTCTAATATTTGTACTGCCCAAGTTCTGTTAGCCGTAATGGCCAGTAGTTATGCTGTGTATCACGGGCCTGCGCGGTTACGCCAGATAGCCGAACGCACGCACGGCCTGACAAAACTGGTGGCGACTGCTCTAGCCTGGGGTGGTTACGTGGTGGTTACCGAAAATTATTTCGATACCATCACGGTGAATGTGAATGATGTTGATTCGCTAAAAAAATCAGCTCGGGCAGCCCAGGTAAACCTTCGCTACCAGGCCGACGACCAGCAGGTAAGCATTTCATTCGATGAAGCCAAGACATACGAAGACGCGGTTGCTCTGCTGAATGTATTTGGCGTAAATGTTGATCTGGACGTTGTCGCCAACGAACTGGAGATCACGTGGCCGGAGCGGTTGGTACGGACATCAGCGTACCTAACTCACCCGGTTTTCAATACGCACCATACCGAACACGAGATGTTGCGGTATCTGAAATCACTGGAAGAAAAAGACCTGTCTTTGGTTCATTCGATGATTTCGCTGGGGAGTTGTACCATGAAACTCAACGCCACCGCCGAGATGATTCCCGTAACCTGGCCGGAATTTGGCAAACTGCACCCCTTTGCGCCGAAAGACCAAACGGCGGGTTACCAACAACTGTTCGCTAACCTGAACGACTGGCTCTGTGAAATCACGGGTTTTGCCGCTATGTCGCTTCAGCCCAATTCAGGGGCTCAGGGTGAG
>Ga0105048_10002049_pt1 | contig 32581 bp, 27 predicted proteins | sample MAT05_FD_78382 | JGI IMG/M metagenome (GOLD analysis project Ga0105048, IMG submission 78382) | Freshwater microbial communities from Lake Fryxell liftoff mats and glacier meltwater in Antarctica - MAT-05 | ecosystem: Environmental > Aquatic > Freshwater > Ice > Liftoff microbial mat | place... | reverse complement strand
TTTGCCCAGGGCGGCCCGGTGATCGCACTCAATGCGCACGGCGACGTGGTGCCGCCGGGTGAAGGCTGGACCCACGGCCCCTACTCGGGCGAGGTGGTGGACGGCAAGCTCTATGGCCGTGCCTCGGCGGTGAGCAAGAGCGACTTCGCCAGCTTCACCTTTGCGCTGCGCGCGCTGCAAGCGCTGGGTCTGCCGCTGAAAGGTGCGGTCGAACTGCATTTCACCTACGACGAAGAGTTCGGCGGTGAACTGGGCCCCGGCTGGCTCCTGGCGCAGGGCCTGACGAAACCCGACCTGCTGATCGCCGCCGGCTTCAGCTACCAGGTGGTGACCGCACACAACGGCTGCCTGCAGATGGAGGTCACCCTGCACGGTCTGGCTTCACACGCGGCTTATCCTGAAACGGGTGTGGACGCGCTGCAAGCCGCCAACCAGCTGCTGACGGCGCTGTACGCCTACAACGGCGTGTTGCGCCAGCGCCGGTCGCAGGTCCGCGGCATCACCCACCCTTACCTGAACGTGGGCCGCATCGAAGGCGGCAGCAACACCAACGTGGTGCCGGGCAAGGTGGTGATCAAGCTCGATCGCCGAATGATCCCCGAAGAAGATGCCGCCGCTGTCGAAACCGAGCTGCGTGCATTGATCGAGAACACGGTCCAACAAAGCCCCAACGTGCGGCTGGACATCAAGCGCCTGCTGATGGCGCATTCGCTGCAGCCGCTGCCGGGAAACCGCCCGCTGGTCGAAGCGATCCAGCATCATGGCCAGGCGGTGTTTGGCCAAGTCATCCCCGAAAGCGGCACACCGCTGTACACCGACGTGCGCCTCTATGGCGAGTACGGCGTGCCGGCGGTGATCTACGGCGCCGGACCGCGCACCGTGTTGGAGAGTAACGCCAAGCGCGCTGATGAACATCTGCAGCTGTCCGACCTGCGCGGCGCCACCCGGGTCATCGCACGCACCTTGTTCGACCTGCTGAAGCCCTGATCTTGCCCCTCTCGCGTCACATCGGGGTCCGCAGCGCCCGTTTGTGGTGCAAGCCCCAAGGGTGAGGTGAGCACGGAACTTGCAGAATTTGACATCGCGGCCCTGAACCCCCGTTCCGACGATCCCAGTCCCCCGAGCCCAGACCCCAGACCCCAGACCCGAAAAACCCACCACGGAGCCTTCCCATGAACCCGATGTTCACTTCAATCAAGCGCCGCACGCTGCTGGCTGCAGCCGGCCTGCTGGCCGCGCCCGCGCTGGCGCTGGCGCAAACGCCCATCAAGTTCCAGCTCGACTGGCGCTTCGAAGGCCCCGCCGCGCTGTTCCTGGCCTCGCAGGCCAAGGGCTACTACAAGGCCGCCGGCCTGGACGTGACCATCGACGCCGGCAACGGCAGCGGCGGCACCGTGACCCGCGTGGCCAGCGGCACCTACGACATGGGCTTTGCCGACATGGCCGCGCTGATGGAGTTTCACGCCAACAACCCCGACGCGCCCAACAAGCCCGTCGCCGTGATGATGGTCTACAACAACACACCGGCCGCGGTGCTGGCGCTCAAGAAGAGCGGCATCACCAAGCCGTCGGACCTGAACGGCAAGAAGCTGGGTGCACCGGGCTTCGACGCCGGCCGCAAGGCCTTCCCGATCTTTGCCAAGGCCAATGGCATCAGCGGCGTGCAGTGGACCAGCATGGACCCGCCGCTGCGCGAGACGATGCTGGTGCGTGGTGACGTCGAGGCCATCACCGGCTTTTCTTTCACCAGCCTGCTCAACCTGGAAGCACGCGGCGTGAAGACCGAGGACATCGTCGTGCTGCCCTACCCGGCGCACGGCGTGAAGCTCTACGGCAACGTCATCATCGCCAGCCCGAAGATGATCAACGAGAACCCGGCCGCGGTGAAAGCCTTCCTGAGTGCCTTTGCCAAGGGCGCCAAGGAAGTGATGGCCAACCCCGACCCGGCCATCGAGTACGTCAAGGCACGCGACGGCATCATCAACGTCGAACTTGAAAAGCGCCGCCTGCGCATGGCCATTGACGCCGTCGTGGCCAGCCCTGATGCCCGGGCTGAAGGTTTTGGTGTGGTGGTGCCGGGCCGACTGGCGCTGATGGCCTCGCAGGTGTCCGATGCCTTTGCCACCAAGACCCGCATCGATGCCACTGCCGTGTGGACCGACACGCTGCTGCCACCCAAGGCCGAGCTAAACATCCTGCCGCCGGCGAAGAAGTGATGCCAGCTGACGTTGCGGCATGCAGCGGTGGCAGTGGCCACCGCGCCGCGGCGTCAGCGCAGGTCGTAGGACAGCTGGAACATGATGGCTGCGTCGCCCAGCGCGTGGGCGGAGACGGCCCAGTTCTTGTTGAGCTGCCAACCCAGCGTCACCACGGCACCAGGCGAAAAGCCGTTGTTGTTGAACGGCACCTTGTCTTCGTACTTGCCACGGTAGCCATAGAGCAAACCGCCCGAGACCTGGCCGAACATCTGCTCGTAGCCAAAAAGTTTGGGGAAGCGCTTGCCCACGTACAGGTAGGCGCTGGGCTGACCGAAGGAGTTGCGGAAGTAGGAGCCGCCAGCCAGCCAGTTGTCGCTGCGTTGGCGTTCCAGACCCAGGGCCCAGACGTGGCGGTGTTCGTCGCTGGGCCGGATGTGCTGCGAAAAGGGCGAGCCGACGATGCGCCAGTAGCCTTCGCCCATCAAGCCCGGGCCATCGGCAGCGGTGGCGGGCTGGATGCCGACAATGGCCGACCACACAAAAATGGCCCCCAGGGGCCTGCACGCAAGGTACTTCATGGACGCCATTGTCTCTGCTTGCACAGGCGCTCGGCCGACCGGGCCCGCTGCCGCTGGTCGCCCGCGGGTGCACACCTTCACGCTGAGGCTGATTCTGTGTCTGCTGCTGCTGCTGCTGCTGCTGCCGCTGCTGGCGTCGTGCGCATGGCTGGAAACGCACCAGCGTCGCATCGCCCTGCGCCCCACGCCCGCGCTGCCGCAGCACGTGGCCACGGCTGCAAGCGCCTGGCAGCCGGGCGACACGCGCGAGCTGCTGACGCTGCAGGGCGGCCAGCAGTTGGCCATCTGGTGGCTGCCACAGCCCGGCGCCAGCGCGCCCACGCTGCTGTACCTGCACGGCACCTTCCGCAACCTTTACCAGAACCTGCCCAAGATCGACGCGTTGCGCAAGGCAGGCTTTTCCATCGTGGCCGTTGACTACCGCGGCTGGGGTGACAGCACGGCCCTGGTGCCATCGGAAGCCACCATCACCGCCGACACGCAGAGCGCCTGGGTCGAGATGCAGCGCCGCCAGCCCGACCCAGCGAAGCGCGTGATCTACGGCCATTCCATGGGCGGCGCGGTGGCGGTGCGCCTGGCCAGCGAGCTGAGATACGGCCAGGACTACGCTGCGCTGGTGCTGGAAAGCACCTTCACGCGCATGCCCGACGTGGCCACGGCAGCGGGTTTCTGGGGCCGCTTGGCGGGTTGGGCGACGACGCTGGAATTCGACTCCATCTCGCGCATCGACCGCGTCGACGCGCCCGTGCTCATGATTCACGGCAGCAAGGACAAGACGGTGCCAGTGGAATTGGGCCGGCGCCTGCGTGACGCGGTGCGCAGCAGCGTGCAGTGGGTCGAAATTCCGGGCGGCACACACAGCCGCCTGCAGCAAGAAGCGCCCGAGCTCTACCAGCAGGCCTTCCGTGACCTTATGAACACCGGCAAACGCATACCTGCCGCACCCACCCGCAGCACATCACCATGACCCACTTCGTCGATTTCAAGAACGTCTGGCTGGCCTACAACGACGAGTTGCTGGCCGAGGGCAACTTTGCGGTGGAAGACATCTCGCTGCAGGTGGACGAAGGCGAGTTCATCGCCATCGTCGGCCCCAGCGGCTGTGGCAAGAGCACCTTCATGAAGCTCACCACGGGCTTGAAGATGCCCAGCAAAGGCAGCATCCACATCGACGGCGCACCGGTGACGGGGCCGCTCAAGATCAGCGGCATGGCGTTTCAGGCGCCCAGCCTGCTGCCGTGGCGCACGACGGTGCACAACGTGCTGCTGCCGCTGGAAATCGTCGAGCCCTACCGCTCGCAGTACAAGAGCAAGAAGAAGGAATTCGAGGCCCGTGCGCGCGACCTGCTCAAGAGCGTGGGTCTGGCCGGATACGAAGACAAGTTTCCCTGGCAGTTGAGTGGTGGCATGCAGCAGCGCGCCAGCATCTGCCGAGCGCTGGTGCACGAACCCAAGATGCTGCTGCTGGACGAGCCTTTCGGTGCGTTGGACGCCTTCACGCGCGAAGAGCTGTGGTGCATCCTGCGCGACCTGCACGCAGCCCAGCGCTTCAACGTCATCCTGGTCACGCATGACCTGCGCGAGAGTGTGTTCCTGGCCGACACCGTGTACTGCATGAGCGGCAGCCCGGGTCGATTTGTCGTCAAGCGCCACATCGACCTGCCTCGCCCGCGCGACTTGGAGGTGACCTACACCCCGCACTTCACCGACATCGTGCACGAGCTGCGCGGTCACATCGGGGCTTCCCGCAACAAGATCGGCAACACCGGCGCGGCCGTTGCCCAATAAAGGCGCCGCCATGAAAGTCTCCAAGAACGTCGAACGCTGGTCGCCCGTGATCGTGCTCGTGGTCGCGCTGTTGTTGTGGCAGCTGATCGTGACGCTGTTCAACATCGCCGACTTCATCTTTCCCAGCCCTTGGCAGATTGCACTGCAGTTCACCGAGTTCGGCGGCCCGCTGCTGCAAGCCGCCTGGAAGACCTTCTGGGTCACGATGGTGGGCTTTGGACTCAGCATCGTGGTGGGTGTGCTGCTGGGCTTTTTGGTCGGCAGCAGTCGGCTGGCCTACACCGCGCTGTACCCGCTGATGGTGGCCTTCAATGCCGTGCCTAAAGCTGCGGTGGTGCCGATTCTGGTGGTGTGGTTCGGCATCGGCCTGGGGCCGGGCATCCTGACGGCTTTTCTGATCAGCTTCTTTCCCATCACCGTGAACATCGCCACCGGTCTGGCCACGATGGAACCCGAACTGGAAGACGTGTTGCGGGTGCTGGGCGCCAAACGCTGGGACGTGCTGGTGAAGGTGGGCATGCCGCGGTCCATGCCCTACTTCTATGGCTCGCTGAAGATCGCCATCACGCTGGCGTTTGTGGGCACCGTGCTGGCCGAGATGACGGCGGGCGACTCAGGCATCGGCTACCTCATCAGCTCGGCCGGCAGCCAGCAGCGCACGGCGCTGGCCTTTGCCGGTCTGGTGACCATCGGCGCGATGGCGATGGCCATGTACGAGCTCTTCAGCTGGGTTGAAAAGCGCACCACCGGTTGGGCGCACCGTGGCACGCAGGGCGAATGAGGTTGGCCTCCCCCCGTAGCGCCTGCGGCGCTCCCCCCCGGGGGGGCGCTCCCAGCGGCCCGGCGAAGCCGGTTCTGCGGCAGCTGCTTGGGGGCGCGTGGCGGTGACGGAGGAGCAAACAATCAGGCATTTGCGCCACGCCAACGCGGTGGCGCGCCGGGCGCTGGAGCAAGGTCACCATCCCTTTGGCGCCTTGCTGGTGGGTCCGGACGGCGACACCGTGCTGCTGGACCAGTCCAACGTCGACAGCGTCAACCACGCCGAAGCGGTGCTGGCGCGCGAAGCGGCGCAGCGCTTCACGCCCGAGCAGCTGTGGGACTGCACGCTGGTCACCACCGTCGAGCCCTGTGCCATGTGCGCCGGCACGCAGTACTGGGCCCACATCGGTCGCCTGGTCTACGGCCTGAGCGAAAACCGCCTGCTGCAGATCACCGGCAACCATGCCGGGAACCCGACGCTGGACCTGCCTTGCCGCGAGGTGTTTGCGCGCGGACAGAAGGCCATGCAAGTGACGGGCCCTGTGCCCGAGGTGGAAGAAGAGATTGCGGCGCTGCACCGCGGTTTCTGGTCTGCGCTTTAGGGGCGATGCAGGTGCACGCGCCGGCTTTTGCCAGCAGCACATCGGGTTGGAAAGCGCGGCTGTCGCTGCACTACACACATGCGCAAGGCCGCACTGGCGCGCATGACCGCCACGAAGGCCCATTGCGTGTGCTGCAGCGCCTCTACCCCGAGGGCCCGGCCATCTGCCACCACGTCATCGTGCACCCGCCCGGCGGCGTGGTGGGCGGCGATGAACTGCATGTGCAGGCGACACTGGACGCTGGCAGCCACGCACTGGTCACCACGCCGGGCGCGACACGCTTCTACCGCAGCGACGGCGCGCCGGCCCTGCAATCGGTGCGGCTGAAACTGACCGCCGGCACGCGGCTGGAATGGTTGCCCATGGAGACCATCGCCTACAGCGGCTGCCTGGCCGAGAGCCGCGTGGTCGCCGAACTGGCGCCCGGTGCCGAGATGATGGGCTGGGACGTGCTGGCTCTGGGCCTGCCCGCAGCCGGGCAACCCTTCGTGGCGGGTGCCTTCAGGCAGCACCTTCAAGTGCCCGGCGTGTGGCTGGATCGGGCCACGGTGGCCGCCACCGACACCCGGCTGCTGCAGTCACCGCTGGGCTGGGCCGGGCATGCCGTGTGCGCCACGCTGTGGTTCGCCGCCGGGCAGGTGCTTGCCACGCCGCGCAGAGATCGTTTGCTGGACAGCGCACGGGCGGCGCTCGAGGCCAGCCCGGGCCCTGTGCGAGCCGGTGTCACCGCAGCGCAAGCTGCCGTGCTGGTGTTGCGGGTGCTGGCCCCGCGAGTCGAGCCGGCGATGGCCCTGCTGACCCAAGTGCGCGCCGCATGGCGCCAAGAAGCCTGGGGCCTGGCCGCCGCGCCGCCGCGCATCTGGCGCACTTGAGAGCCTGATCGACTTTCACCGCCGCCCGTCGGCCCCGCGGCGCCGCATCGGCTCTGCTTCAGGTGCCCGGGTATTCTCGGCAGATGTACGCCCCGTATTTCGGCCTCGGCCGCGAACCCTTTTCGCTGGCGCCAGACCCGCGTTTTCTGTTCATGAGCGAGCGTCACCGCGAGGCGCTGGCACACCTGCTGTATGGCGTCGGCGGAGGCGGCGGCTTTGTGCTGCTGACGGGCGAGATCGGCGCGGGCAAGACCACGGTGGCGCGCTGCTTCCTGGAACAGCTGCCCGCGCATTGCGACGTGGCCTACATCTTCAACCCTTGTTTGACCGTGATCGAGCTGCTGCAAACGGTTTGCAGCGAGTTCGGCCTGCCCACGCTGGGGCCTGGCGCCAGCGTCAAGGCGCACGTCGATGCGCTCAACGCCTACCTGCTGGATGCACACGCCCAGGGTCGCCACGCGCTGCTGGTCATCGACGAGGCGCAGGCGCTGGAGCCGGCCGTGCTGGAGCAGTTGCGGCTGCTGACCAACCTGGAAACAGCCGAACGCAAGCTGTTGCAGATCGTGCTCATCGGCCAGCCCGAACTGCGCCTGATGCTGGCCCAGCCGGGGCTGGAGCAACTGGCGCAACGTGTCATCGCGCGTTACCACCTGGGCCCGCTGACGGCTGCAGAAACACGCGAATACGTGGCGCATCGGCTGGCCGTGGCGGGCTTGAACCGTCCGCTGCCGTTTGACGCGGCGGCACTGGTGGCCATCCATCAGCACAGCGCCGGGGTGCCACGTCGCATCAACCTGTTGGCCGACCGCGCGCTGCTGGGCGCCTATGCGCAGCAGCGCCCGGGTGTGGACCGCGGCACGGTGCAGCGTGCCGCGCAAGAGGTGTTCGATCCCGTGTCCAAGGCATCCGGATGGGCCGCTGGCGCGCGCCAGCCGTGGGCCTTGTGGGCGCTGGGCGCCGTGCTGCTGGCAGGCGTTGCGGTCACGCTGGTCGGCTGGCGCGCGGCGCAGCAGTCCGCTGAACCAGCTGCCATCTTGGCCGCAACGGGGCCCGCTGCAGCGGCAGCACCGTCCGCATCTGCTGTGCAGCAAGCCGCATCGCAGGCGCCCGCCGCATCCCTGCCTGCCCCCGCCCTTGCCGATGCACCTTTGCCTGCACCCGCGGCCGATGCACTGGCCCAGCTGATGGCGGCCGCCCACCGCGACGAAGCCACCGCCTGGCGCGAACTGGCCTTGCGCTGGAACGTGTCCATCGGCGAAGGCGACCCCTGCACGGCAGCCGCGCAGGCCCAGCTGGCCTGCTTCAGAAGTGCCAGTGGTGGTCTGGCCCAGCTGCGTCTGCTGCAGCGACCGGTGATGCTGCAGTTGCGCCAGGGCCGGCAGACCCCGGTGTTTGCCGTCCTGGTGGCGCTGGACGCACGGCAGGCCCGGCTGCAGGTGGGCGCACGCAGTTTCGACTTGCCCTTGATCACGCTGGCAGGTGTGTGGCGCGGCGACTTCGCCACCTTCTGGCGCACGCCGCCGGGCTGGCGGCCTGGCAGCGGTGTGGACGCGGCTGGCCGCGCCTGGGTGCAGGAGCAGCTGGCGCAGGCGATGCCGGAGTCGGCCTCACCAAGTGGTGCAGCAGCCGGCACAGCCGTCCGCGGCGGGCCCGACGCCGTGGCCGCGTTCCAGTTGCTGCAAGGCCTGCCGGTGGACGGCCAGGCCGGTCCGCTGACGCTGATGCAACTCAACCGCAGCGCGGGCGTGGAAGAACCGCGCCTGACCCTGCCGCCGGAGCGCTGAGCCATGTCCTACATCCTGGATGCCCTGCGGCGCGCCGAAGCTGAACGGCAACGCGGCCAGTTGCCGGGGCTGGGCGCCATGCCCACGCCGGTGGCCGGTCTTGCCGCGCGTGAACAGGCGCGGCCGATGTGGTGGGCCAAGGTTCTGGTGGCGGCGCTGCTGGTGGCCGCCGCATGGGGTTGGTGGTGGCGCGCGGGTGTTACGGGCGACAGGGTGTTGCCGGCTGTGGCTGTGCCGGCAGTCGTGGCGGTCGTGGCGGTCGCGCCGGCTCCCGGTGCGGTGATCGCACCGCAGTCGGTGACCGATGCCGAGCCTGCACGTGCAGCCCCTGCACCGTCACTGCCCATCGTGGTGTCAGCGCCGCCAGGGGTGTCCGCGATGCCCGCGCCGCCCGCTGCAACGCCGACTGCAGAGCCCGTCCCTGTCAAGCTGGCCGACCTGTCGCCGCAGGTGCGCGGCCAGTGGCCCGCGCTGGCCCTTGGCGGGTCGGTGTGGTCAGACAGCCCGGGCAGCCGCTTCGTGATCCTCAACGGCCAGGTGCTGCGCGAAGGCGAAACCGTGGTGCCGGGTCTGGTGCTTGAACGCATCGGGCCCAAGGCCGCGCTGTTGCGCTGGCGCGGCCTGCGGGTTGAGCTGCCGTTGTAGCGCCGCCTGCCTTTCCGTGACTTATCCGTGAGTGAACCCCCATGGCCCAGGGGTGGGGCAGGGTGCGCCGGTACGGGCAGCGTGGTGCGATGAGGAGATACTCGCCGCTGCTTCGTTGAACGGAAACAGACGACCCATGGCTGGAGGATGGCAATACCTCGGGCGCAACCCCTGGGCGCAAGCGCTTGGGCTTGTCGGGATGGCGGTGATGCTGGTGGTCTCGCCCGGGGCGCTGGCCGCCGCGGCCGACAACGCAGCAGCCGCGCCCGCCACAGCGGCGCCAGTGGCGCAAGCACCCACCGCGGGGACCGTGTGGCTGGCCGGACCGGCGGGCTCGGCGCTGGAGCTTGAAGCGGCGCTGCTGCAGGCCAAGGACGGCGACACCATCGAGCTGCTGTCCGGTGAATACCGCGGTGGTCTGCTCATCGAAAACCGCCGCCTCACGCTGCGGGGCATGAACGGTGGCAAGGCGCCGGTGATTCGTGGCAAGGGCGCGGCCGGCAACAACAAGGCGCTGTGGACCGTGCGCGGCGGCCAGGTCACGTTGCAGAACCTGGAGTTTCGCGGTGCACGTTCCGCCGAGGGCAGCGGTGCCGGTGTGCGCCATGAAGGCGGGCAACTCACGCTGCAGCGCTGCGCGTTTTTCGACAACGAACACGGCCTCTTCAGCACCAACGACGACAAGGCGCAGATCACCATTGAGGCCAGCGTCTTCGGCCTGGCGCCACGTGTCGTGGGCGGCTTGCACCATCTGCTGAACGTGGGCCGCATCGCCAAGCTCAGCATCAGCGGCAGCCGCTTCCAGCAGGGCTTCGAAGGCCACCTGATCAAGACCCGTGCGCGCGAGAATCTGATCACCTACAACTTCATCCACGACGGTCAGCGCGGGGGGGCGTCCTACGAGATCGATATCGCCAACGGCGGCCTGGCCACCATCATCGGCAACGTCATCGGGCAGGGCGCCGACACGCAGAACCCGGTGCTGCTGGGCTACGGCACCGAAGATCGCGCCTGGGACCAGAACGTGCTGCTGGTGGCGCATAACACCTTCATCAGCTGGGGCTGGACACCGGCCTGGTTCATGCGGGTGATCAGCGACAATCTGCCGCCGCAGACCGAGGTGGTGGCGGTCAACAACGTGCTGGTGGGTGGTGGCCTGTTCGGGCTGGGCTCGCCCGGCTTCTTTGAAGGCAACCGCCACGCCACACGTGGCATGTTGCGTGACGCAGAAACTTACGCCTTCGAGCTGGTGCCGGGCAGCATCTGGCGCAACAGCGGCATCGACCCGCGGGCCGTGAACGGGCACGACCTGTCGCCCAAGGCCGAATACGTCTGGCCCGCGGGCACACGGCCGCTGCCGGGCGGCCGCAGCAGCTGGGCGCCGGGCGCGTTCCAGAACTGAACGCGGCAAGCGAACTGTCGGGGCGCCGCGGCAACGGCGCAACAACGGCCCAACAACGGCCCAGGCTGCGCCAGCGAACTGCGCGCATTAGCATCGGTGCCCATGGACCCCAAGACCACCCACCCCGACACCATCGCTGCCCAGGCCCTGGGCTGGGTCGACGAACGCACGCGTGCCGTGACGCCGCCGATTCACGTGTCCACCACCTACCTGCGCGACCCCGACAACCAATACCGCTCGGGCCGTGTCTACGCCCGTGCCGACAACCCGGCCTTCGACCAGGCCGAGGCAGTGATCAACGCGCTGGAAGGCGGCCAGCAGGCGCTGCTGTTTGCCAGCGGCATGGCGGCGGCCACGGCGGTGTTCCAGGCCCTGGTGCCGGGCGACCATGTGCTGGCGCCCAAGGTGATGTACTGGTCGCTGCGCAACTGGCTGACCACCTTTGCTACCGAGTGGGGCTTGCAGGTCGAGCTGATCGACATGACCGACCTGGCCGTGGTGCAGGCAGCGGTGCGGCCCGGCCAGACCAAACTGGTGTGGATCGAAACACCGGCCAACCCGTTGTGGACGGTGACCGACATCGCAACCACGGCCCGCATCGCCCACGCCGCGGGTGCGCTGCTGGCGGTGGACTCGACGGTGGCCACTCCGCTGCTCACGCGCCCGCTGCTGCTGGGTGCCGACGTCGTGATGCACGCCGCCACCAAGTACCTCAACGGCCACAGCGACTTGATCGCCGGCGTGCTGGTGGTGCGTGAAGGTGCGGCGGACAGCGAACACTGGCAGCGTGTGCGCAGGGTGCGTGCGCAGCTGGGCGGCACGCTGGGTTCTTTTGAGTCGTGGTTGCTGCTGCGTGGCCTGCGCACCCTGCATCTGCGGGTGCGAGCGGCCTGCACGTCGGCGCAGCGCATCGCCGAGCACTTCCATGGCCATCCGCTGGTGGCCGAAGTGCTGTACCCGGGCTTGCCGTCCTGCCAAGGCCACGAAGTGGCCCAGTTGCAGATGACGGGCGGCTTCGGCGGCATGCTGTCCATCCGCGTCGAGGGCGGTGAAGCTGCGGCGATCGCGGTGGCTGCGAACACGCAGCTGTGGAAACGTGCCACCTCGCTGGGCGGCACCGAAAGCCTGATCGAGCACCGTGCCAGCGTGGAAGGTGCTGGCACGCCAGCGCCGACGGACCTGCTGCGCCTGTCGGTGGGCATCGAAGATGCCGGCGACCTGATCCAGGATCTGGAACAGGCCCTGGCGGCAGCTCGAGCCCGTTAGTGCCCTAAGCGCCTAAGCGCCTTACGCCTTGGCGGCCTTGTGTCGCCTGACGAAAAACGCGCCGCCCAGGCCGGCCAAAAGCAGCCCCAGCGTGCCGGGTGCGGACACGGCGGTAGGTACTCGCGTGATGGTCATGTTGCCCGTGTACGACGCCTGGGACGGCGAGTTGATGCCACGCACCAGCAGTTGGTAGCTTCCGGCGGCCAGGAACGTGGCGTCCAGCGAGTAGAACTCGTTCGCGTCGTCGCCCAGGTTGCCGGCGAAAGTGGCAATCAGGGTGGACAAGGCGTCGGTGATGGTCAGGCTGATGAAGTCCAGGTCTTGTGCCCCGACAGCGGCGCTGCTGGCGGTGGAACTGAGCAGGTAGCCGTCGGCCAGCGTGAACATGTAGGTGTCCATGAAGGTACCCATGGCGTTGTCGCGGCCGAAGCTGGCGTTGCCCGTGCTGAGGTCGATGGTGCTGACCACAGCGTCGGCAAAACTGGCGGATGCCACCAAGGCCAGCGTGGTGGCGGCGAGAGCTTTTTTCAGTGACATGGTGAGGTCCAATTCAGGAGGTTGAGCGACGGCCCGGAAGCGGAATTGCTTTCAGTGGCGGGGTTGTAAGTGGGTGTGAAAAGAACGTCTGTGGCCCGCCGCACGGAGCCCCCCGGTTTCGGGGGGCGGGGGGCGGGCGGGGCAGGCGCTTTGTGCAGACACCGCGCCGAGCCGCTTCGTTGACCGCGTTTTGAAACTCCGGCATCATTGGCGATGTAACTAAATTACATCTCCATGTCCTTCGACCTTGTGCTCTTCGGCGGTACCGGCGACCTAACCTGGCGCAAATTGATGCCGGCCTTGTTCCAGGCGCACCGCCACGGCAAGTTGCCAGAAGGTGGCCGTATCCTGGCGGTGGCGCGCGACGAGCGCAGCGACGACGAGTACCGCAACTTCATCAAAGAGCGCTTTGGTGACGTCGAGGCCGACAAGCGTCCCACTGACGAAGCGTTTGCGCGTTTTGCGCAGTTGCTGCACTACCGGCGCATGGACCTGTCGCAGCCCGAGCACTACCGCGGCCTGAAACGCTGGCTCGACGAACCCACGGCCGAAGAGGGCCGGGCCGACGGCCGTGCCGACACGGTGGTGCTGTTCCTGGCCACCAGCCCGCACCTGTTTCCCGTCATCTGCGAACAGCTGGGCAGCGCGGCCCTGAACGGCCCGCACGTGCGCGTGGTGCTGGAAAAACCGCTGGGCCACGACCTGGCCAGCGCGCAGGAAATCAACCGCGTGGTGCGATCGGCCTTCAAGGAAGAGCAGGCGCTGCGCATCGACCACTACCTGGGCAAGCCGGCCGTGCAGAACCTGATGGCGCTGCGTTTTGGCAACGCGCTGTTCGAGCCGCTGTGGCGGCGTGAGAGCATCGCCAACATCCAGATCACGCTGGCCGAGGGCATCGGCGTGGGCACTCGCGGTGATTTCTACGACCGCACCGGCGCGCTGCGCGACATGATCCAGAACCACGCGCTGCAGCTGCTGACGATGATCGCCATGGAGCCGCCGCCCACCAGCGATGCCGATGCCATCCGCGACGAAAAGCTCAAGGTGCTGCGTTCGCTGCGGCCCTTCACGCCCGAAGGGGTGGCACGCGACGTCGTGCGCGGCCAGTACAGGGCCGGCACCGTGGACGGCAAGGCGGTGAACGGTTACCTGGACGAAGTGAAGGTGCCCCTCGGCAGCAGCCGCGAGACCTTCGTGGCGCTGCGCACCGAGGTGCAGAACTGGCGCTGGGCCGGCGTGCCGTTTTACCTGCGCACGGGCAAGCGGCTGGCGGCACGCGACGCACAGATCGTCGTCAACTTCCGCGAAGTGCCGCACCCCATCTTTCCGGGCACACGCCAGGCCAACAAGCTGGTCATCAAGCTGCAGCCCGAAGACGGGCTGGAACTGCACCTGCTGGCGGCCAAGGGTGGTGGCTTCGGCAGCCAGCCCGAAGTGCTGTCGCCGGTGAGCCTGGACCTGGACTTTGACCAGACTTTTGCCACCGAACGTGTGGGCGGCTATGAACGCCTGCTGCTGGACGCCCTCGCGGGCCGCCTGAACCTCTTTGTGCGCAGCGACGAGCAGGAACAGGCCTGGCGCTGGGTCGAACCCATCCTGCACGCCTGGGGCCAGGACAGCGTGGGTCCGCGCCCCTACGCCGCAGGCAGCTGGGGCCCGGCGGCGGCCAGCGCGCTGGTGGCCCGTGACGGCTGCACCTGGGCCGAGGAGCAGTGAAGCGCCAGGCCCGGGTGACAGCCGCGACGCTGCTGGCCGCCACGCTGCTGTGCGGCCTTGCAGCACAGGCGGCGGTGCACACCGTGGCGCCCGGCCAGAGCCTGGCCGCTGCGCTGCGGCTGGCGACCGACGGCGACGAGATCCACCTGCTGGCCGGCGAACACCGTGCGCAGGTGGGCGTCATCGACCAGAAGAAGCTGACGCTGCGTGGCGTGGGCGGCCGGCCGGTGCTGCACGCCGCAGGCGCCAGCGCCGAAGGCAAGGCCATCCTGGTGGTGCGCAATGGCGATGTGCACATCGACAACATCGAGTTCCGCGGCGCCCGGGTGCCCGACAGCAACGGCGCCGGCATCCGCTTTGAACGCGGGCGTTTGCTGGTGACGCGCTGCGCCTTCATCGACAACGAAAACGGCATCCTGACGGCCAACTTTGCCGACGCCGAACTGACGGTGCAGGACAGCGAATTTGCGCAGGCACCCGCGGGCACGCAGCTGCCGCACCTGCTGTACGTGGGCGGCATCGCACGTGTCACGCTCACCGGCAACCGCTTCAGCGGTGGCGCCGAAGGCCACCTGGTGAAGAGCCGGGCCCGAGAACACCACGTGCGCTACAACCAGCTGGTCGATGGCGCCGGTGGCCGCGCCGCCTATGAGCTGGAGTTCCCCAACGGCGGCCTGGCCTTCGTGGTGGGCAACGTCATCGGTCAGAGTGCCGGCACCAGCAACCCGGCGCTGCTGTCGTTCGGCGCCGAAGGCTCTGATGGGCGGCCGCACGCGCTGCACGTGGTCAACAACACCTTCATCAACTTCGGTCTGCGGCCCGCGATTTTTGTGCGCGTGCACAAGGACAAGCTGAATGGTCAGGTGGATCAGCGCCTGGCCAACAACCTTTTCCTGGGCCTGGGGCTGCCCGATGCCCAGTTGTCAGACCTCTTGCTGGGCAATTACCTGGCATCACCTTCGGTACTGCAGGACGCCGAGCTGGGTCAGTTCACGCTGCACCCGCAGAGCCTGCTTCGTGGTCGCGGTGTCGATCCCGGCCGCGCGCGCAGCGTGGACTTGCGCCCCGCCTTCGAGTACGCAGCACCCGTGGGCACACACGCGCTCAAACCGCGGTCGAGTTGGTCGCCCGGCGCCTTCCAGCCGCAGACACAGGAATAGCCATGCTCGACCGCATCCGTGCTTCCATCCCCGCGCTGCCACCGGCCGAACAGCGGGTGGCCAAGCTGCTGCTGTCCGACCCGCGCAGCTTTGCCACGCTGCCCGTGTCCGAGCTGTCCGAACGGGCGCAAGTGAGCAAACCCACCGTGGTGCGCTTCTGCCGCAGCGTGGGTTACGACGGGCTGGCTGATTTCAAGCTCAAGCTGGCCGGCAACGTCAACGAAGGGGTGCCCTTTGTGCACCGCTCGGTGGACGACGACGACAAGGCGGGCGACATCGTCGTCAAGGTCATCGACAACGCCGTGGCGGCCATGCTGCGCTACCGTAACGCCGCTGCCGGGCCGGCCTTCGAGCGCGCGATACAGGCGCTGTCCGAAGCCGGCCGTCATTCGGGCCAGGGCCGGCGCATCGAGTTCTACGGCGTGGGCAATTCCGGCATCGTGGCCCTGGACGCACAGCACAAATTCTTTCGCCTCGGGGTGACGGCGGCGGCGGTGAGTGACGGCCACATCCAGGTCATGAGTGCCACCATGCTCGAGCCCGGCGACTGCGCGGTGCTCATCAGCAATTCCGGCCGCAGCCGCGACATGCTGGACGTGGCCGAGATCGCCCGCAAGCGCGGCGCCACGGTGATCGTCATCACCTCCAGCGGGTCACCGCTGGCGAAGGAAACACGGCATGGCACGCAGCACATCCTGCTGGCAGCCGACCACCCAGAAGACGCCGACCGCTACAGCCCCATGGTGTCGCGGCTGCTGCACCTCTTGATCATCGACATCCTGGCCACCGGCGTGGCGCTGCGCCTGGGGTCGGCGCAGCTGCGCCCCATGTTGCAGGCGATCAAGAAAAACCTGCGCGAAAAACGTTACGCCGAACGACCCTTCGGCCGGGCTATGGACGGTCAGGGCGCAGTTGCAGGCGACGCAGAGCCGGACAGGGCCAGCAAAGAATCGACGCCATAAAGGCGCGCCAACTGCACCAGCTGAGCCGGCACGCCGCTGACTTCAAAGCCCCGGCCGGCGGTTTGCGCCAGGCGTTGGGCCTGCAGCAACAGCGCCAGGGTGCTGCTGTCGAAATCCTTCAGCGCTGACGCGTCCAGGTGCAGCGCACCGCTGCTGGCGGCCAGCGCCTGTGGCAGCTGGGTGGCCAGTTCGGCGGTGTGGCTCAGGGTGGCGTCGGCAGGCAGTTGCATGCAGCGGCCCGCTCAGCTCTTGCCAGCGGCCTTGTTGCGCTCGACCAGCGTGGCGATCAGGCCGTCGATGCCACCCTTGCCCAGCTCTTGCGCAAACTGCGAGCGATAGTTCTGCACCAGCCACAGACCGCCGACGTTGACGTCGATGATCTTCCAGCTGCCATCGGCGGGCTGGTCCAGCCGGTAATCCAGCTTGATAGGCTCGCCCTTGCCACGCACTTCGGTCTGCACCACCACCTGCTTGCTGCCCGACACGGGCAAGGTCTTGGTGATTTCGACCGTCTGGTCGCGCAGCTGCGAGATGGCACCGGCATAGACGCGGATCAGCAGAGTCTTGAATTCGGTCTGCAGCTTGCCGCGCTGTTCGGGCGTGGCGCTGCGCCACTGCGGGCCCACGGCGGAACGTGTGACGACCTCGAAGTTGACGTGCGGCATGACCTTGTTTTCGACCAGGGTCTGGATGCGCCCCAGGTCACCGCCCTGGACGGCCTTGTCGGTCTTGGCGGTGTCGATCACGTCCACCGATATCTGGCGCACCAGGACGTCGGCGCCGGTCTGGGCCTGGGCCTGGCTGGCGGTGAAAGCCAACAGGGTGACGGTCATCAACTTGAACAGACTCTTCAACACAACGGATCCTTTCCATCAGCGGCGCTGCATGCGCCGTCAGCCCTTAACGCGGCAGCCGCGGTTCAGGTTCACTTGGGGGCGGCTGCAGGTGCAGGTGCAGGAGCACGCGCGGGTACGGGTGCGGGTGCGGGTGCGAGTGCGGGTGCAGACGCAGGAGTGGCAACGGGTGCGGCCTTGACCGTTGCACTCGCCGCCGCAGGCTCTGAGTCAGCTTCTACCTCGAAAGTTTCCATCGGTGGTGCACCATCGTAGACAGCGTCCAGGCGGCGCGACAGGTAGGCCTGGCGCCAGAAGGTGTACTTGTCCAGCGCCACCGCATCCAGCAAATCCGTCGTGCCCAGCAGGCTGGCACGCAGGCTCACCACTTCCAGTGTGGTGATGCCGTAGGCCAGCGCATCACGTGAGGTCAGCGTGGACGCTGCGGCCTGGCGGTCCACCAGCAGCGCGCCGCTGTCGCGCAGCGTCGAAGGTCCCAGCAGCGGCAACACCAGGTAGGGGCCGGGGCCCAGGCCCCATCGGCCCAGGGTCTGGCCGAAGTCTTCAGACCTGCGGGTCAGACCCATCTCGGTGGCCGGGTCGAGCAAGCCGCCCAGGCCGAACAAGGTGTTGCTGAGCACACGCATGCCCATGTCCAGCCCAGGGCCCAGCTTGCCCTGCAGCAGGTGATTGGCCGCCGACCAGGCGTCTCCAATGTTGCCCAGCACATTGCTGACACCGGTGCGCACCAGCTCCGGCACCACCTTGCGGTAGGCGATCGCCACGGGCTTGAGCACGGCTTCGTCCACCGCTTCGTTGAAGCTGAAGACCTTGCGGTTGAAGTTCTCCCACGGGTCTTCTTTGGGCGGTGCCGCGGCGCCGGGCAGGGTGGCGCAGCCTGCCAATGCCGTGATCCAGGTCGCCAGCAGCACCCTGCGCAGCGCGCCAGCCGCACGCCAGCCGCTGTTCATCACTTGCTGGCCCCTGGCGCACTGACCGGCGGTGTCGCCGCGTCATCCGCCTTGCCGGTCAGGAACTGGCCGATCAGGTTTTCCAGCACTACAGCCGACTGCGTCTGCGCGATGGTGTCACCCGGCGCCAGGTTGGCATCGTCACCGCCCGGTGCCAAACCGACGTACTGGTCGCCCAGCAGGCCGGCGGTCAGGATCTTGGCTGCGGTGTCCTTGGGGAACACATAGCTCTTGTCAATATCCAGCGTGACCACGCCCTGGTAGGTCTTGGCGTCCAGCTGGATCGACTTCACACGACCCACGGTCACGCCAGCGGCGCGAACCGGTGCTCTGGGCTTCAGGCCGCCGATGTTGTCGAAGTTGGCTGTCAGTGAATAGGCATCGCCGCCACCCACGCTGCCCAGGTTGGCTGCCTTCAGGGCCAGGAACACGAGCCCGGCCATGCCCAGCAGCACAAACATGCCTACCAGCGTTTCAACACTTCTCTTGCCCACGCTATTGCTCCAATCGGTTTGCGGCCACTAGGGCCGTCAGGTGGACACCGCAGACGCGGCTTTGCCGGGCCACCCGTGTCGCCACCGTGAGGGTCTGCGGCAGAAGGCCGCTGCTTTGGTGGCGGGTGCTCACGGTGTCGAAAACATCAGGGCGGTCAGGACGAAGTCCATGCCCAACACCCACAGCGATGAGATCACCACCGTGCGGGTGGTGGCATAGGCCACGCCTTCTGGTGTGGCTTCGGTTTCGAAGCCCTGGTACAGCGCCACGATGGTGCAGATGATGCCGAACACGGTGGCCTTGACGAGCCCGTTGCCGACGTCGCGAAACACGTCCACCCGTGTCTGCATGATGGACCAGAAGTTGCCCGAGTCCACGCCGATCAGCAACACCGCCACCACATACGCGCCCATGATGCCGACGGCGGAGAACAGGATGGCCAGGATGGGCATCGACACGATGCCGCCGATGAGCCGCGGCGCCAGCACACGCGACTTGGGGTCGATGGCCATCAGTTCCATGGCGGCGATCTGCTCGCCGGCTTTCATGAGCCCGATCTCGGCCGTCAGTGAGGTGCCCGCGCGCCCGGCAAACAACAAGCCGGTGACCACCGGCCCGAGTTCGCGCACCAGCGCCAGGTTGACGATCAGCCCCAGGCTTTCTGCTGCGCCGTAGGTGACCAGCGCGTAGTACATCTGCAGCGCCAGCACAAAGCCCACCGCCAGGCCCGAGGCCATGATGATGATCAGCGAGCGGTTGCCGATGGCGTAGATCTGCGCCACCACCAGTCCGAAGCGCCGCAAAGAAGCCGGCACCGCTTTGAGCAGGTCCAGCACAAAAAATGCCGCGTGGCCCCAGCCACGAAACTGGTCCAGCGCAACGACACCCAGGCGGTGGACGAAGTTCATGTGGCCGCAAGCCCGAAGTCTTGCGCCAGTTCGGGTGCCGGGTAGTGGAACTTCACCGGGCCGTCGGGTTCGCCGAGCACGAACTGGCGGGTCTCGGGGTCGGTGCTGGCCATCAACTCGGCCGGTGTGCCCTGGGCCACGATGCGCCCCTGGTTGGCCAGCAGCACGACGTGGTCACTGATGGACATGCACTCGGGCACGTCGTGGCTGACCACCAGGCTGGTGGCGCCCGTCACGTCGTTCAACGTGCGGATGAGCTTGGCGGCCACGCCCATGCTGATGAGGTCCAGGCCGGCAAAGGGCTCGTCGTACATGATGAGTTCGGGGTCCAGCGCAATGGCGCGTGCCAGCGCGATGCGCCGCGCCATGCCACCCGACACTTCGCTGATGCGCAGGCCGGCCGCTCCACGCAGGCCCACGGCGTTGAGCTTCATCAGCACCAGGTCGCGGATCATGGCTTCGGGCAGCGTGGTGTGTTCGCGCATGGGGAAGGCCACGTTGTCAAACACCGTGAGGTCGGTGAACAGGGCGCCAAACTGGAACAGCATGCCCAGGCGGCGGCGCAGGCGGTAGAGCCGATCGCGGTCGCGTGTGTTGACCACTTCGCCGTCAAAGACGACACGGCCCTTGTCGGCAGCATGCACGCCGCCGATCAGGCGCAGCAGCGTGGTTTTGCCACATCCTGACCCGCCCAGAATGGCCGTGACCTTGCCGCGCGGAAAAGTGAGCGAGATGTCCGACAAGATGGGCTTGCTCACGTCGTAGCCGAACGTGACGTGGTCGATCTCGATGAAGGGTTTGGAGGACAAGAAGGTCGGTGGCCCGAAAAATGGGCTTAGATGCTTTGCCTGGGGCAAGACGGCGCGAATTCTCGCATGCAGGGACAAACCCGCATGTTTCAGGCTAACAAAGCCATCTGGCCACGAACTTGGCCGCTTGCTTCGCCGCCTACACGGCCGCTTGCTCAACCACGTGCCACTCCCGGCAAGTCAGCGTCGACCGTGATGTGGCCCTATCGTGGCAGCGCGCTGGTCCCCATCAAAAACTCATCGACGGCGCGCGCCGCCTGGCGGCCTTCGCGTATGGCCCACACCACCAGACTCTGGCCGCGCCGCATGTCGCCGGCGGCAAATACCTGGGCCACGTTGGTCTTGTAGGCGGCTGCGGTTTCGGTGGGCGCCTTGGCATTGCCGCGGTTGTCCTTGTCGATGCCGAAGGCATCCAGCACCGACGCCACGGGCGCCACGAAACCCATGGCCAGCAGCACCAGGTCGGCCTTGTGCTCCTGCTCGGAGCCGGGCACTTCCACCATCTTGCCGCCTTGCCATTGCACGCGCACGGTCTTCAGCGCCGTGACGCGGCCCTTGTCTTTGCCGGCTCCACCGACGAGCTCCTTGGTCGAGATGGCGAACTCGCGTTCGCAGCCTTCTTCGTGACTGGAGCTGGTGCGCAGCTTGATCGGCCAGTAGGGCCAGGTCAGCGGCCGGTTCTCTTCTTCGGGCGGCTGCGGCATCAGTTCGAACTGCGTCACGCTCAGCGCGCCATGGCGGTTGCTGGTGCCCACACAATCGCTGCCAGTGTCGCCGCCACCGATGACGATGACGTGTTTGCCGGTGGCCTTGATCTGGCCCTTGACCTTGTCACCGGCCACCACCTTGTTCTGCTGCGGCAGAAACTCCATCGCATAGTGCACACCGTTCAGCTCACGGCCTGGCACCGGCAGATCGCGGCTGATTTCCGAGCCGCATGTCAGCAGCACGGCGTCGAAGTCGGCCTTCAGCTGATCGGGGCTGATGGTTTCCTTGGCGTCGTTGGTCACCTGGGTGTCGCCCGTCAGCGCACCCACCAGCACGCCGGTGCGGAAGACCACACCTTCGGCCTGCATCTGCGCAACACGGCGGTCGATGTGGGTCTTTTCCATCTTGAAGTCGGGAATGCCGTAGCGCAGCAGGCCGCCAATGCGGCTGTTCTTTTCGAACAGCGTCACATCGTGGCCGGCGCGTGCCAACTGCTGCGCCGCGGCCATGCCGGCCGGCCCGCTGCCGACCACCGCCACGCGTTTGCCGGTTTTCACCGACGGCGGCATCGGCTGCACCCAGCCCTCGGCCCAGGCGCGGTCGATGATGGCGTGTTCGATGCTCTTGATGCCCACCGCATCGTCATTGACGTTCAGCGTGCAGGCCGCTTCGCACGGCGCCGGGCAGACACGGCCCGTGAATTCGGGAAAGTTGTTGGTCTGGTGCAGCACGTCGATCGCGTTTTTCCAGTCGCCCTGAAAGACCAGGTCGTTGAAGTCCGGGATGATGTTGTTCACCGGGCAGCCGCTGGTGCAAAAGGGCGTGCCGCAGTCCATGCAGCGGGCGCTTTGCACCTTGGCCTGGTCTTCGGCCAGTGTGATGACAAATTCTTTCCAGGTCTTCAAGCGCGCCCGTGGCGGCTCGTAACCTTCTTCGAGTCGTTCAAATTCAAGGAAGCCTGTGACCTTGCCCATGGTGTGCTCTGTGATGCCTGAATGGATTACTTGGCGGCGACGGCGGCGGCCGATGTCCGCGCCCTGCTGGTGGCCGCTGTGGCTTCAGCCTTGGCGGCACGTTCGGCCAGCACCCGTTTGTATTCGTGCGGGAAGACCTTGATGAACTTGCCGCGCGCTTCGGTCCAGTTGTCCATCAGCTCGCGTGCACGCAGGCTGCCGGTCCAGCGGTGGTGGTCTTCGATCAGTTTTTTCAGCAGCACCTCGTCGGGCTGCTCTCGGTGCATGCCCACCAGCGCGTCTTGCTGCTCCGCGCGCGCGGGCACCTTGTCCAGCGCCACCATGCTGGTGTTGCAGCGGCGCGCAAACTGGCCGTCTTCGTCGTAGACATATGCCACGCCGCCCGACATGCCGGCAGCAAAGTTGCGACCTGTCTTGCCCAGCACCACCACCGTGCCGCCGGTCATGTATTCACAACCGTGGTCGCCCGTGCCTTCGACCACCGTGGTAGCGCCGCTCAGGCGAACGGCAAAACGTTCACCGGCCACGCCGCGGAAGAACGCTTCGCCGCTGGTGGCGCCATACAGCGCCGTGTTGCCGATGATAATGTTCTTGGTGGCGTCGCCGCGGAAGTCGATGCTGGGTCGCACGGCGATGCGGCCACCCGACAGGCCCTTGCCGGTGTAGTCGTTGGCGTCACCGATCAGGTACATGGTGATGCCGCTGGCCAGGAAGGCACCGAAGCTCTGGCCGCCGACACCTTCCATCTGCATGAAGATGGTGTGGTCGGGCAGGCCCTCGGGGCGATGGCGGATGAGCTCACCCGACAGCATCGCGCCCACGCTGCGGTTGCGGTTGCGCACGTCTTCCATGAACTGCACCTTCTCGCCACGCAAGATGGCGGGCTGGCAGCGTTCGATGAGCTTGTTGTCCAGCGCCTTGGCCAGGCCGTGGTCCTGCCCCTCGGTCTGCAAGCGCGGCACGTCGGCGCTGATCTGCGGCAGGTGGAACACGCGGCTGAAGTCCAGTCCCCGTGCCTTCCAGTGGGCGATGCCCTTCTTGGTGTCCAGCAAGTCGGCGCGGCCGATCAGATCGTCGAACTTGCGGATGCCCAGCTGCGCCATGATCAGGCGTGCTTCTTCTGCAATGAAGAAGAAGAAGTTGACGACGTGTTCTGGCTTGCCGGCAAACTTCTTGCGCAGCACCGGATCCTGCGTGGCCACACCTACCGGGCAGGTGTTGAGGTGGCACTTGCGCATCATGATGCAGCCCTCCACCACCAACGGTGCGGTGGCGAAGCCAAATTCGTCCGCGCCCAGCAGTGCGCCGATGACGACATCGCGGCCGGTCTTCATCTGGCCGTCGGCCTGCACACGAATGCGTGAGCGCAAGCGGTTGAGCACCAGCGTCTGCTGCGTCTCGGCCAGGCCCAGTTCCCAGGGCGTGCCGGCGTGTTTGATGGACGACCACGGCGATGCACCGGTGCCACCGTCGTGGCCGGCGATCACCACGTGGTCGGCCTTGCACTTGGCCACACCGGCAGCGATGGTGCCCACACCCACTTCGGACACCAGCTTGACGCTGATGGACGCACGCGGGTTGGCGTTTTTCAGGTCGTGGATCAGCTGCGCCAGGTCTTCGATGCTGTAGATGTCGTGGTGCGGCGGCGGGCTGATCAGGCCCACGCCCGGCACGCTGTAGCGCAGCATGCCGATGTATTCCGACACCTTGCCACCAGGCAGCTGGCCACCTTCACCGGGCTTGGCACCTTGTGCCATCTTGATCTGCAGCTGGTCGGCGCTGACCAGGTACTCGGTGGTCACACCAAAGCGGCCCGATGCCACCTGCTTGATCTTGCTGCGCAGGCTGTCGCCGGCCTGCATTTCGTAGTCGGACTCGATGACCTTGATGCCGATGATGTCCGACACCCTGGTGCCGGCCGTCACCGGGATGCCCTTCAGTTCATTGCGGTAACGCGCCGGGTCTTCGCCACCTTCGCCGGTGTTGCTTTTGCCACCGATGCGGTTCATGGCAATGGCAAGCGTGCTGTGCGCTTCGGTGCTGATCGAACCCAGGCTCATGGCGCCGGTGGCAAAACGTTTGACGATGTCGGCAGCAGACTCCACTTCATCCAGCGGAATCGCCTTGCTCGGGTCCACCTTGAACTCGAACAAACCGCGCAGCGTCATGTGGCGCTTGCTCTGGTCGTTGATGAGCTGGGCGTATTCCTTGTAGGTGTCGAATTTGTTGGCGCGGGTGCTGTGCTGCAGCTTGGCGATGGCGTCGGGCGTCCACATGTGCTCTTCGCCGCGCACGCGCCAGGCGTATTCACCGCCGGCTTCCAGCATGGTGGCCAGCGTGGGGTCGTTGCCAAAGGCCGCCTGGTGCATGCGCAGCGCTTCTTCGGCGACTTCGAAAACACCGATCCCGCCCACCTGCGAGGCCGTGCCGCGGAAGTACTTGTCGACGAAAGGCTTGTCCAGGCCGATGGCCTCGAACAGCTGCGCGCCGCAGTAGGACATGTAGGTGCTCACGCCCATCTTGGACATGATCTTCGACAGGCCCTTGCCGACGGCCTTGACGTAGTTGTAGACCGCCTTGTCCGGGCTCAGATTGCCGGGCAGCGAAACGTGCAGTGCGGTCAGCGTCTCCATCGCCAGGTAGGGGTGCACGGCCTCGGCGCCGTAGCCGGCCAGCACCGCGAAGTGGTGGACCTCGCGCGCCGAGCCGGTCTCCACCACCAGGCCGGCGGTTGTGCGCAGGCCTTCGCGCACCAGGTGGTGGTGCACAGCGGACAGCGCCAGCAAGGCGGGAATCGCGACCTGATCGCGGCCCATGGGGCGGTCGGTGATGATCAGGATGTTGTGGCCGCTCTTCAGCGCGTCAACCGCCTCGGCGCACAGCGAGGCCAGCTTGGCTTCGATACCTTCGCGACCCCAGGCCAGCGGGTAGGTGATGTCGAGCTCATGGCTCTTGAACTTGCCACCGGTGCGCGATTCGATGGCGCGCAGGCGCGCCATGTCGTCGGCGTCCAGCACCGGCTGCGTCACTTCCAGCCGCATCGGCGGGTTGACGGCGTTGATGTCCAGCAGATTGGGCTTGGGGCCGATGAAGCTGTTCAGGCTCATCACGATCGATTCCCGGATGGGGTCGATCGGCGGGTTGGTCACCTGCGCAAAAAGCTGCTTGAAGTAGTTGTACAGCGGCTTGTTCTTGTCCGACAGCACCGCCAGCGGGCTGTCGTTGCCCATGCTGCCGATGCCTTCTTCGCCGTTGGCGGCCATGGGGGCCATCAGGAACTTGATGTCTTCCTGCGTGTAGCCAAAGGCCTGCTGGCGGTCCAGCAAGGATTCCTTCGCCGCCAGGGGCACGGCCTGCACATCGATGGAGTCCAGCCGGATGCGCACGTTGTCGATCCACTGCCGGTAGGGGCGGGCGCTGGCAAAGTGGTTCTTCAGCTCTTCGTCGTCAACGATGCGACCCTGTTCCAGGTCGATGAGGAACATCTTTCCCGGCTGCAGGCGCCACTTTTTGACGATCTTGCTTTCGGGCACCGGCAGCACGCCGGACTCGGAGGCCATCACCACCAGGTCGTCGTCGGTGACGATGTAGCGCGCCGGGCGCAAGCCATTGCGGTCCAGCGTGGCGCCGATCTGCTTGCCGTCGGTGAAGACCATCGCGGCCGGGCCGTCCCACGGCTCCAGCATGGCGGCGTGGTATTCATAGAACGCACGCCGGCGTGCGTCCATCAGTTCGTGGTTCTCCCAGGCCTCGGGGATCATCATCATGGCCGCGTGCGCCAGCGGGTAGCCGCTCATGGTCAGCAGTTCGAGCGCGTTGTCGAAGGTGGCGGTGTCGCTCTGGCCTTCGAAGCTGATGGGGTATAGCTTTTTCAGGTCATCCCCCAGCACCGGGCTCTTCATCACGCCTTCACGGGCGCGCATCCAGTTGAAGTTGCCCTTGACAGTATTGATCTCGCCGTTGTGCGCCACCATGCGGTAGGGGTGGGCCAGCGGCCATTCGGGGAAGGTGTTGGTGGAAAAACGTTGGTGCACCAGAGCCAGGGCCGACACCGTGCGCGGGTCCTGCAAGTCCTTGTAATAAACGCCCACCTGGTCGGCCAGCAGCAGGCCCTTGTAGATGATGGTGCGGCAGCTCATGCTGGGCACGTAGTACTCGCGGCTGTGCGTGAGCTTGAGCGCCTGAATGGCGGCCGAAGCCGTCTTGCGGATGACATAGAGCTTGCGTTCCAGCGCGTCGGGCACGATGACGTCGGTGCCGCGGCCGATGAAGATCTGGCGGATGACCGGTTCCTTGGCACGCACGGTGGGCGACATGGGCATCTCGCGGTCCACGGGCACGTTGCGCCAGCCCAGCAACACCTGGCCTTCGGCCTTGACCGCACGTTCGAGTTCTTGCTCGCAGGCCAGGCGCGAAGCGTGTTCCTTGGGCAAAAAGATCATGCCCACGCCGTACTCGCCGGGCGGCGGCAGGGTGACGTTCTGGGCGTCCATCTCGGCGCGGTAGAACTCGTCGGGAATCTGGATCAGGATGCCCGCGCCGTCGCCCATCAGCTTGTCGGCACCCACGGCGCCGCGGTGGTCCAGGTTCTCCAGGATTTTCAGGCCCTGTTCCACGATGCTGTGCGCCCGCTGGCCCTTGATGTGGGCCACGAAGCCCACGCCGCAAGCGTCATGTTCTTGAGCCGGGTCGTACAAGCCCTGGCTGGTGAGGCTGGCGATTTCAGCGTCATGGGTGGCGGTCGGCAACATGGCGCGCTCCTTCAGGGGCAGGGCTTCGAAAGGACCGGCAGACTACCGCAGTGCAGCAAGACCGGCAAGCTAGAATTAATGGGGTCAGACTTTATTTATTGACTCGATGTGATGATCTGTAAATATTTGGGGACATATCAGATCACGCCGAACGGTGCCGACACATGCGCTAGCACGTGGCGTGCCGAGCGCTCAGTCAGCCTTCAAACGCGGCCGCCCGCGCAGGCGCGGTGCGGCCGGGCGCGCCGCTGCCTGGGCCACAGTCAGCGCGAACGCATCTGAGCCCACCGCCCAGTTGCCCTGGGCTGCTTTCAGCAGCGCCTGGGTGCGGGCCGGTGTCAGGCCCTCGGCCAGCCGCTGCCGCCAGGCGGCCTGGCGGTCGAACGGTGTGTTGCCCAGCGCCCAGTACTCGGGTGGGTCAGTCAACAGCGGCGCCGCTGATCCTGCAGTTTCTCCAGATGCGCGGTGCTTTTGCCCTGTGTGCGTGGCTTCCGATCCCTGGCTGTCGATGAAGCACAAAACGTCCAGCAGCGTGGCCCCGGGTTCCACGACGGCGCAGCGGAAGCGGCCGTTCCAAAGCGTTCCACTGCCGCCATGACGGCGATGGTGGGCGCTCACATAACGCCGCCCCACGGCCTGCATCAGGCGGCCCAGGGCTGAGCCGTGCTGGGGCGTCAACAGCAGGTGCACCCCGCTGTCGCACAGTGCATAGGCGTGCACCTGCACGGCAAGTTGCTGCGCGCCCGCCTGCAAGGCGGCCAGGTACTGCAAGCGGTCGGAATCATCGACAAAGGCCGTGGTGGCCTGGTGGCCCAGTTGCATCAGCCAATGGGCATGGCCGGACAGGGCCAGGCGGGGCAGTCGGGCCATGGTCGATCAGCCCGCGGCGGGCTGTGCCGCATCCTGGGCAAACAGGCGGCGGCCTGTGAGCCGTTCATGTTCGCGCAGCGCAAAGCGGTCAGTCATGCCGGCGATGTAGTCGGCCACGGCGCGCGGCTGGTCGCTGCTGCTGGCGAAGTCGCTTGACATCTCGCCAGGCCGCGCCATGTAGGCGGCAAACAGCTCGGCGACGACGGTGCGACCCAGCGCCGTCATGCGCGTGACCTGCGGGTGGCGGTACAGCTCGCGGAAGAGAAATCGTTTGAGCGCGGTGGTCTGCTCGCGCATACTGACGCTCAGGGTGGCCAGCGGAGGCTGGCGGCGCAGGGCCCGGACGTCGAACGCAGTGTGCCTGCCCTCGGCGCCCGGCTGCCCCTCATCTCGCCAGCGGGCTTGTGCACCGAGCACCGCCGCCCCAGTGGCGTTGCACAAGTCGCGCAGCTGCGCAGACAGCATGCGCCGCAAAACTTCGTGCAGCACCCGCCTGCCCGTCAACCCGGGGTGTTCTTCCAGCACCTGCGCGTGCCAGCTGGCGATCAAGGGTACTTCCAGCAACTGGTCCAGAGCGATCAGCCCCGAGCGCACGCCATCGTCCACGTCGTGCGAGTTGTAGGCCAGCTCGTCGGCCATGTTCACCAGCTGCGCTTCCAGGCTGGGCTGCCCACCCGCCACAAAGCGCACGGCTGGACCGTCGGGTTCGCCGGCCAGCAAGCGCTGGGCGTGGGGTCGTGAGCAATGTTTGAGGATGCCTTCACGCGTTTCGAAGCTGAGGTTCAGGCCGTCGAAGCTGGCGTAGCGCATCTCCAGGCTGTCCACCACGCGCAGACTCTGCAGGTTGTGTTCAAAGCCGCCGTGCTCGGCCATGCAGGCCTGCAGCGCGTCTTGCCCGGCATGGCCGAAAGGGGTGTGGCCCAGGTCATGCGCCAGCGCGATGGCTTCGACCAGGTCTTCGTTGAGCCGCAGCACACGGGCCATGGACCGGCCCAGTTGTGCCACCTCCAGAGAGTGCGTCAACCGGGTGCGGAAGAGGTCGCCCTCGTGGTTGATGAACACCTGCGTCTTGTAGACCAGGCGCCTGAAGGCCGTGCTGTGCACGATGCGATCGCGGTCACGCTGGTGTTCGTTGCGTGTGTCGGCTGGCGCTTCGGGCAGGCGGCGGCCGCGCGACTGGCGCGGGTCGCAGGCCCAGGGGGCAAGGGCGTCCAGGTTCACGCCGGGTGAGCTGCGGCGCCGGTTTTGCGGGTATGGCGCCGGACAAGACGTTCGACCGCTTCGGCTGGCGCCGTTTGCATGCGGGCCTGTCCCGGGCCGCAGAGCAACACATAGCGGATGTCGCCATCGGCCGCCTTCTTGTCCACGCCCATGCGTTCGAACCACTGCGCCATCGGCATCTGCGGCGCTTGCACCGGCAGGCCGGCCCTTTCAATCAGCCGCTGCAGTCGCGTCGCCAGGCTGCGGTCGATGAGCCCCAGTTCGGCCGACAAGTCCGCAGCGATCACCATGCCGCAGGCCACCGCCTCGCCGTGCAGCCACCGGCCGTAGCCCATGCCGGCTTCGATGGCGTGGCCGAAGGTGTGGCCGAAGTTCAGGATCGCTCGCAGCCCGGTTTCCTTTTCGTCCTGGCCAACGACCTGGGCCTTGATTTCGCAGGACCGTCGCACGGCATGCGCCAGCGCCGCGCGGTCGCGGGCGAGAAGTGCGTCGAGCTGGTCTTCGATCCAGTCCAGGAACACCATGTCGGCGATCGGTCCGTACTTGATGACTTCGGCCAGGCCGGCGCGCAACTCGCGGTCGGGCAGGGTGTCCAGTGTCGCCAGGTCGCACAGCACACGTTGCGGCTGGTAGAAAGCGCCGACCATGTTCTTGCCCAGCGGGTGATTGATGGCGGTCTTGCCACCCACCGAAGAGTCCACTTGCGCCAGCAGCGTGGTCGGCACCTGCACGAAGGGCACGCCGCGCATGTAGGTGGCGGCGGCAAAACCCGTGATGTCGCCCACCACACCGCCGCCCAGCGCAAAGAGCACGGTCTTGCGGTCGCAGCCGCTTTCCAGCAGGTGGTCGAAGATGAGGTTCAGCGAAGTCCAGTTTTTGTGCTGTTCCCCATCGGGCAGCAGCACCGTACTGACCTTGCCGTAGTGCGCTTGCAGCGCTTGAAGCAGGGCCGCGCCGAAGTGGCCGTGCACCGCGGTGTTGCTGACCACCACCGCATGCGCGGCAGGCGGCAGACCTTGCCAGGACGCGGCTGCTTGCAGCAGGCCGGCGCCGATCAGGATGTCGTAACGGTGGCCCGGTGTGGCGACCTGCACCGCGTGAGCCGGCCCTGCCGGGGTCGCTGCGAAAGGGGGGCTGCTTTGCATGGGCGCCGAGTGTAAGGCGCTGTCTGCGGCGCCTGTGATCGGCGCCTGTCATCGACGCCTGTGATCGGCGCCTGCGATCGGCGCCTGCGATCAACACCTGTGATGGCGGCACCTTGGTGCCTCAGTCCGCGGGGCCCGTCTGCCCGATGGGCGAAGGCACCTGCCCGGGGTCCACGAGGCCGGCCATCTCCAACTGCATCAACACCATGCCCAGCAGGGCCGGCACCGAGGGCCGTGGCGCTTCGACCACGAAGTGGGCTGTGCGCCGGTACAGGGGGTCGCGTTCCCGGTACAGCTCGCGCAGCCGCCGCAGCGGGTCTTCCACCTGCAGCAAGGGGCGGTGCGTGTCGTGCCGCAGGCGGCGGTGCAACTCTTCAGGCGTGGCGCGCAGGTAGAACACATGGCTGCGCGAGTGCAGCGCATCGCGGTTGGACGGCCGCAGCACGGCGCCACCGCCGGTGGCCAACAAAACCCCCGGCTGGCCGGTCAGGTCGTCGATGACGTCCTGTTCGACGTCGCGGAAGACGCTTTCGCCACGTTGCTCGAAGCAGTCGCGGATGGGCATGCCCAGGCGCCGTTCGATTTCGCTGTCGCTGTCCAGGAACCGAAGACCCAGCTGTCGGGCCAGATGGCGGCCGACCGTGGATTTGCCACAGCCGGGCATGCCCACCAGCGAGATGCGCAGCGGGGTGCCTGCGGCACCTTCGCCGGTTGCTGGCATGGCGCTGCCTGGATCAGGGGATCGTGGCTGCGATGCTGTTGGAATAGGTCGAGCCCACCGAATCGGTCACCGTGTAGGTGATGGCGACGGTGCCGGTGGCGCCTGCACCGTAGGCGCAGCGGAAGGCTCCCGGTGTGCCCAAGGCCGTGGCTGTGACGCCGGCGCGGCCGCAACTCACCGCCGACGTGGCGCCTGCTGCTGACCGGTCCGCCGGGCCGATCCAGTTGTTGCCTTGCACGTCGATCACCCCGGTGCCGGCTGCGCCCTGGGTGGCTGTAGCGCTCACCACGTTGCGGTAGCGCACGTCAAACGCGCTGCGACCGATGAGGCGCGCTTCACCGTCGTAGAGGATGCGTGCACTGGCGGCGCCGCCGCGTGGCGAGGTCACCTGCAGGGAGAAAGATCCGTCACCCGTGCACTTGTCTTCGATTCCTCGCACGGTGATGGAGTGCGGCGTGGCAATGACGTTGCTTGAGGTGGGCGACCAGGGTGCGACCTTGGGCGCATTGGGCAGGTCCAGCGATGGGAGCGGGCCGCGTGCACCGACGGCCAGCACCGTGGCCGGCCGGAAGGCACCCGTGCCGATGTTGCTGGAAGGATCAGCGGCCGCCAGTGACGTGGCAGCGGCCATGGGGTTGCCGATGCCGTCGTCCAGGTAACCGGTGATGGTGGCCTGGGGCACGGGCACACCAGATGGGCAGATGGGCTGCAGACGCACGAAGGGGCTCGAACTGGTGCCCGTGATCAACGAATTTTCCCTGCTCAGGCCGGAACGTGGCACCACGAAGGTCGGGTCGCCCAGCGAAGAAGACTGGCTGAGGTAGATCACGGTGGAAGCACGGATGTGCGCCGTTCCGCGTGCACCGTCGCCCGCTGGTGTGAAGGCACTCGGGTTCTGGTACGGGATCAGGATGTCGGTGTCGCCGTTGATGGTGGCGGAGTTGGAGACGCCGTCCTTGTTCGAGTCAACGTAGGCGTCGCCCAGGTCGTAGAACGGATCCGTGGGGAAGGTGTACAGGTTGTCACCGTTCCGGTCATCGAAGTCTTCAAGGCCCACCGCATAGGCGGTCACGATCACGCGGTTGTCCAGCGGCCGACGGGCCTGCGAGACCACGTTGCAGGAGCAGGCCCCGTTTGCCGTGCGGCACGAGCCGTTGTTGGACGTGCAAACCGACGCGCCGGAGCCGATGAAGTTGACCACCGTGCCATCTGGCACCGGGTTCGAGAACTGGTCGGCCAGGCGCACGGTGAGGACGGCGATCTCGCCGTCGAAGTTGCCGCCGTCGATGTTGGCCTTGTCCACGGACAAGGAGAACGAGCGCTGCAGCGGCAAGCCGGTGGACACCGACAGCGTGTCGGAAAAGCTCTCCAGCGCCACCGTGCTGGTGGACGGGTAGATGGCCCGTGCACGCACCCGCACCGGTGTGGGCACGGTGCCGGAATTCACCTGCACAACGACCGTACCGTCGGGGTTCGTGCGCTTCACGTAGCGGATGACGCTCAGGCTGTCGCTGCCGCAAAGCGCAGTGGAGCCTGGCGAAGACGGCAGTGTGCCAGGACCGAAGCCGTCGATATTGAGGCCACCGATGTAGGTCGAGCTGTCGAAGCAGACATCTGCGTTGCCCACGCCCTGGCCGGCGACGTCCACCAACTGGAAGGTGACGGTTGCGTTTTCCTGGCGGCCACTGCCGCCCTGGCCGCGCAAGGTGATGGACTTGTCCGAAGGCACCACGGAAACGAAGCGCAGGCTGCCGGTGGTGGGCGACAGCACATTCAGACTGCCCGATTCGGTATCGGTCGAAATCGATGCCGTGATGGTGACGCGCGTTGTGGCGGTCTGTGCGCAACCGTTGTCGACAAACGTGGCCACGGCGAAGCCATCCGGCTGGGTGCTGGCCGTGGGCGT
>Ga0105048_10002047_pt1 | contig 32597 bp, 29 predicted proteins | sample MAT05_FD_78382 | JGI IMG/M metagenome (GOLD analysis project Ga0105048, IMG submission 78382) | Freshwater microbial communities from Lake Fryxell liftoff mats and glacier meltwater in Antarctica - MAT-05 | ecosystem: Environmental > Aquatic > Freshwater > Ice > Liftoff microbial mat | place... | reverse complement strand
GGTGAAGAAGGTCGTCGGCCATGGGCTGAAGGAAGAGGCGATGGCCGCGGTGCTCGGCGGGACGGCGCGGGCGCTCTTCGCGATCAGGTGACCGCGATCCGCCACATAACCCAACGCTGGACAAGCCTGGCGTCGCGACGCTAAGCAGGTCCCAGGATCGTAGATGAACCTGCTCACCAAGCTCACGCTCAAGGGATTCAAGACGTTCCATGACCTGGACGCCTTCGAGCCGCGGGCGCTCAACGTCCTGATCGGAGCCAACGGCGCAGGGAAGAGTAACTTCATCTCGTTCTTCCGGCTCCTTAGCTGGATGGTAGCCTCCACCGGCAACCTCCAGTACCAGATCGGGCTCGAGGGTGGAGCCCACCGCCTGCTCCACGACGGCCCGGGCGTGACGGATACCATCGAGGCTTCGCTCACTTTCCTGACGGAGAAAGGGATCAACGACTACGATCTCCTGTTCGTCTACGCCCCCGTCGACACGCTGATCTTCAGCCGCGAGCGACTCCGGTTTTCCTCGAAGGCTCGAAAAGGGGCAGCCCCGTGGAAGGCTCTTGGAGCCGGTCATCGCGAAGCGGCGCTCATCGGCCGAAGCGATGGGGACACGACAGCGCGCTTGATGCGAGGCCTCCTGCAACGATGCGTCGTCTATCAGCTCCACAACACTTCGCCCACATCCAGGATGCGCGGCAAGTGGACGGCAACCGACAATCGATATCTGAAATAGGACGGCGCCAACCTCGCCGCAGTGCTTCTTCGCTTGAAGGAGCAGGAAATCGAGATCTACCGGAGGATCGTCGCCACGCTCCGCTTGATCGTCCCGTTCTTTGACGACTTCGACCTGAGCCTCGAGCACGATAACGTGATGCTAACCTGGCGCGAGGTGGGCAGCGACGTCGTCTTCGATGCCTCGCAGGCGTCCGATGGCATGTTGCGGACCTTCGCCCTCGTAACCCTCCTGGGGCAGCCCGTGAGCAGCTTGCCCAACCTGCTGATCCTCGACGAGCCGGAGCTCGGGCTTCACCCCTATGCGATCAGCATCGTCGGTGGGATGATCAAGCGGGTCGCGGCGCACGCGCAGGTGATCGTGGCGACGCAGTCGGCCACGCTCGTCGATCAGTTCGCGCCGGAAGACATGGTCGTAGTCGAACGAGATGGCCGCCGGTCGAGTCTTCGAAGGCTGGACCCGGAAGAGCTCGCCGTCTGGCTCGAAGAGTATTCGCTGGGCGAGCTTTGGCTCAAGAACGTCCCCGGCGGGAGGCCGCTGAAATGATCCGGCTCCACGTCATCGCCGAAGGGCCCATGGAGGAGACCTTCGTCACGGAGCTGCTCGCGCCCCACCTCTTCGAGAAAGGCGTCCTGGCAGGGCCGATCCTGATCGGCAAAAACGGTGGATATGTCAGTTACTCGCGCCTCAAGAGGGATTCGGTGCTCTACCTCAAGAGCGATTTCACCTCGTATTGCACGACGTTCATCGATTATTATGGCCTTGGCCCAGGCTTCCCGGAGAAAGCCGCGATCGGCGAGCATGACTCGCCGGCAGAGAAGAAGAGGAAGCTCGAGGAGACCATCGCCCAGGATATCAAAGAGACACTGGGCAAGCGCCATGACGCCTCCCACTTCATCCCCTACGTGCAGATGTACGAGTTCGAGGGGCTGCTCTTCAGCGATCCGGTCCGCTTTGCCCTTGGCATCGGCATGAGCGAAATGGAGCGTCCCTTTCAGACTCGTGTTTCGCCCTTTTCGTGTGGAGTTGGACGCCGCCCGCCCGCCACGATCTCTTGGGTCACCCTCTTTAACCCCGGGCGGGGGTGCTGTTCGGCAGAGCTCGGTGGTCTCATCACCGCATAACGGCGAAACACGAGTCAGACCATCCGAAAGCAATTCGACACGCCCGAACACATCAACAACAGCAAGACGGAAGCCCCTTCCAAGCGAGTCGAAGCTCTGTGCCCGGGCTATAACAAGGTGTTCCAGGGGAACCTGGCCGCGCTCGAGATCGGGCTGGCCGCGATCCAGAGCGCGTGTCCGCTCTTCAGCGCGTGGGTCGAGCGGCTCGAGCGGCTCGGGGAGCTGCGGGGCAGATAGAGCGTCACAGCTCCATGGATCCCGATCAGTCCCTCATGGCCCCAGTCGTATCGCGCGGGTTGCATTCGCCGCCGCTCCTCTCGGAGCATCCTGCTCTCGATTTACCTCCTCGCGCCTCGCCGCTCCTACCTCGCCAACCCTGCCAGCCACGTCATGTACGTCGCCACGGCCGCCTCGAGCTCCGCCCGCAGCTCCGGCCTCAGCGCGATCTGCTCCTGCCAGTGCTCTTCCAGCGCGCGGCGTGAAGCTTCGCTCGGCACCCCATACCTCCGCAGCGTTTCGCCCGCCCACTCCGGCCTCGCCGCCAGGTCCGCGCGCAGCGACACATACTGCTGCACGGTCAAGCTCGGGAAGTACACGATCCCCACCCCGCCCGTGCTCCCCGCGAATGGAACCGCCGCGACCGCCTTCTGAAGGGCGGCGTCGTCGAGCGGCAGCGTCTCGCCCAGGTGGCTACGCATCACCGCCATCGGCTTCGTCTTGGCGAGCTCCCGCCCCAGCGCAGCCGGTCCTGGTCCCGCGGCCGCCGCCCTGAACGGCAGCTTGCCCATCGCCTCCCGCACCGCCGCCGGGAGATCGACCGCGTCCCCTGTACCGGCGAAGGGGGCTCGCGCGCGCATGTAGGCCGGCCTCGGCGCGGGCGCGTTTTCTTCGGATGGCTCTGCCTCCGACGCCTCCGACGCCTCCGAGCGCCGGACCATGTCCTCCTTGCACGTGGCCGCATAGAGCGCCGGGCGCTCCGTTCGCCCTGCGCGCAGGTCCGCGGAGAGCACCCGAAGATAATCGTCATCAATGCGCGTCCAGGCATCGAGCGTCAGGCGCCGCGCGCCGAGCGCTTCGAGCTTCTCCTCGGCGCGGGCGCCGATGAAGCGGATGGACAGCGCTGCCCACGCCTCGAAGCCCAGCGGGGCCTCGCCCTTGGGGATCGCCTGGACCTCATCAACCGAGCGAACGGCGACCGGCAGCGTCAGGGGCGCGGCGCGTGCAGCCAACCCGGCGACCGAGGCGGGGCCGTGAGCTTCCTCCGCATGTCCGTCGGTCACGCGTTCGAGCCGCGCGTCGAGCGTCGCGAGGAAGTCGGCGAGCATGCGCTCCTTGTGCTCGGGCGTCGGGCACGGTGTCTCGACCTCGCGGAGCGCGTCCAGGAGCGGGCGCACGAACTCGGGCTCCGGGCCGTCGAAGTAGATCCAGCGCTCGACGTCGTTCACGAGGGGCCCCTCTGGCTCTGAGGAAGGAACAGCTCCGCCATCGCGAAGAGCTGGCGCTTGGCCACCAGCAACCGCGACGTCACGGCGGTGCGGGAGAGATTGAGCTCAGCGGCGGCCTCCTCGTGCGACAGCTCGCGCAGGATGACCGCCTGAACCACGTCCCGGTGCTCCGGCGAGAGCGCGGGGAGCAGTCGCCGGGCAAGCTCCAGGAGATCCAGCCTGCGCTCGACCTCCGAAGCGCTCCGGGGCTTCTCTGAACCGGACGAGGGGACCCCGAGGCTCACCGGATCGCGATGGGCCCCGCGCGCTTGGTTCAACGCCTTGCCTGCCGCGAGGCCCTTGAGCTTCGCCAGGGTGCTGTCTGGAAACCCTTCTTCGAGGACCTGGCTGAAGAACGCAAAGAAGACGTCCTGCACGAGGTCATCCAGCTCCGGGTCGCGGGCGCCTCTCTTCCAGAGCGCGCTCCAGACCGCGTCGTGGTGCGCGGCGAAGATCTCCGGGAACCCCTCCCGGAACAGCGTGGCCTCGCTCGCGGAGAGCTTCGTGCGGCGGAGCACGAGATCGTTGAGCCTCTCCCGGCGCTCTACTTCTTCTGTGGAGTGGGCGTCTTCTTCCGGGATCTTATGTGACTCCACGTCGCGAGGCTCCTGGTTGGGGCACGACCGAGCCCGAGGCCCGTCGCGGACGCCAGTGTATCAACGCCGACGGCCAAGGCGTAGTTGTTCGCGGTATCACGGCGCTCGCTCTCGGGGGATCGCCGCTCGTTCTCGCCACGTAGCTGCTCGCTCTCGCCACGTAGCTGCTCGCTCTCGCACCGTCGTGGCTCGCTCTTGCACCGTCGTGGCTCGCTCTCGCACCGTCGTGGCTCGCTCTCGCACCGTCGTGGCTCGCTCTCGCACCGTCGTGGCTCGCTCTCGCACCGTCGTGGCTCGCCCTCGCACCGTCGTGGCTCGCCCTCGCATCGTCGCGGCTCGTTCTCGCATCGTCGCTGCTCGTTCTCACGGGGTCGCCGCTCGCTCTCGCACCGTCGTGGCTCGCCCTCGCATCGTCGCTGCTCGCTCTCGCACCGTCGTGGCTCGCCCTCGCACCGTCGTGGCTCGCCCTCGCATCGTCGCGGCTCGTTCTCGCGGGGTCGCCGCTCGCTCTCGCATCGTCGCGGCTCGTTCTCGCCACGTAAGGGGAGCCGCCGAGGCGATCCAGGTCGTTGATGACGCGGCCTCGAAATATCTCCCAGCGCACCGCGTCACAAGAAAAGTGATCGGAGCTTCGTCCAAAATCAGTTTTGCGGACCTTACAGGATCGAGGGCGGAGCGAGCCGCCCCGACGGGCTCCGAGCAGCGGGGTCGGAGCTCGTCATCACTGGCCCGCATTTCCAGGACCATCATGATCAACGTTCATCGTAGTCGCGCTGTTTTGAGGCTCAATCGCAAGAGCACCGCCTCGGTGCTCTTGAAGGCCTACGCCGTCAACCACGGGATGGGGGCGGACGTGACGCGGTTCTCCGCGCCGGTTCCCTTGCTCGTCACGCTCAAGGACCAGATCGCGAAGGTTGAAGTGGCCGAGCGGCTGGTGAGCACCCGGCTCAAGGGGGCCGCAGCAGCGCGTAACGTCCAGCGCGAGATCCTCGTCGGCATGCTGGAGACCGAGTGTTCTTACGTTCAGACCTTGTGCGACGCGAGCCCCGAGCAGGCGGTGGCGATCATCGAGGCGGCGGGGCTTTCGGTCGCGGTCACCCCGGTACGCAACCAGCCCATCCTCAAAGTCACGCTCGGCAACCCGTCCGGCACCGTGGAGCTCGGCGCCAACGCGACCGCTCTCGCAGGCAAGAACGGGAAGAAGACCTGCTTCAACTGGCAGTGGACCAGCGATGGCGGCAAGACCTTCACCAGCGCGCCCACGACGCCCTACGCGAAGACCACGATCGCGAACCTCCCGCCGCTGACGATGGTTGGCTTCCGGGTCAGCACGACCAACATCAAGGGCCCCGGCGAGTGGAGCCAGACCGTGACCACCGTGGTCCACTGACGACCTGCCACGCAGAGCGCGGCGGCCTGCTCCCGCTAAAGGCGGCGCGCCCTCCCCCTGAGGCGCGCCGCCGCCCGCGCTCCGCGCCAGGAGAGCCAGGGCCGGCGAGCTACGCCGAAAGAGCGTTTCGGTACACGTCGGCCACCGCTATCTCGGCTCCGATAGACAACTGCACGACGTCGGGGGGGCTCACGTCGCGCAGCGTCCAGCTTCCGTCATCGTTGCGGCGGTAGTGCTCGATTCGAGCCTCGTGCTGCGCGACCAGGAGGTAGTCGCGCAGCGACTCGATCTTGCGGTAGTGCGCGCGCTTGATGGATCGGTCGTAGCTTTCCGTGGAGTCCGACAGCACCTCGACGAGGACGATGGGATTGGTGATCGTGTTCCTGTTGTCGGGATCGATCTCCAGCCGCCCACAGACGACCGACACATCGGGGTACGTCGCGAGCCCGGTCGCGAGCACCCGTACGCGCACGTCCGAGCTGAAGACCTCGCACGGTTTGCCCTCCAGCGCGTTCCCGAGCAGGCGGCCTATCCGGACAGCCAACCGGCCGTGCTCTGGAGTGCCGTGGGCCATGGCAAAGATCTCGCCGTCCACGAGATCGTGCTTGGTGTCGCTCTTTTCCTCCAGCGCGAGGTACTCGGCGAAGGTGTATTTCGGCTTGGCAGTAGCCTCACCCATGGGAAGTAGAGCTTACACGGATCACGCACCGCGGCTACCTGACGAAGCGCGGTTCGCGATCACTTGACCGCGATCCGCACCGCGGCCTCGTGGCGCTGGGCCTTGACCCCGCGCGCGCTGCGAGCGTCGGTCGTCCAGAAGACACCGCTCCTGTCGACGGCGAGGGCGCTGGGGCCATTCTGCTTGTCGGAGATGACGACAGGCTCAGCGCCGCCGGCCTTGGGGGAGCCGAAGATCTCGCCGCTGAACATCGACGCCCAGTAGAGGTTGCGCTCGTCGACGCCGAGCGCCGCGGCGCCGACCTGGTTGTCGATCACCTTGGTCGGTGCGCCGCCGCTCTTGGCTATGCGAACGATGCTGTCGCGATCCCCGCCGGGATCGAGGAGCTGACTCTGGATCCAGTAGACGTTGCCGCCGTCGAGCGTGAGGGCGCGCGGGCGACGGAGCTTGTCGGCGAGGACGGTGGGCGCGCCGCCGTCCTTGGAGGCTTTGACCACCGAGCCGTCCTGAGAAGAGCCGGCGGCGATCCAGTACACGACGGCCTCGTCGACGAGCACCTCGGTCGGGTGCCGCTGATCGGCGGCGATCACCACGATCGCCCCGCCGGTCTTGGGAGCCTTGATCACGCGGCCTTGCCAGGTGCTCTCGGTGACGTAGACAAAGCCTGCGTCGACAGCAACGTTGCCCGGTGACTTGAGGCCTTTGAGGATCGGCTCCGCGGGGCCCCCGGCCTTCGGCGCTCTCCGCAGCTCGCTACCATCGGAGCGCGTCCAGTAGACGAAGGCTTCATCGACGGCGAGCGCGAGGAGGTTGCCTTTGTCGCCCGCGACGCGCTCGGCCTCGCCGCCGGCCCTGGCGACGCGCATCACCGCGCCGGCCGCATAATCGTCGTCGGGCGTGCCTTGATCAAGCCAGTAGGCATACCGATCGTCGACGGTGATCGCGCCATACTCGTGGAGCGAGGACGAGGCGAGCGTGGTGACCTTGAGCTCGGCGCACCCCTTCTGCCCGGCGCACCCGGCCGCGAGCAAGAGCAGGAGCGAGAGAGCGCGGGCGGCGGGTCGAATCATCGCGCGCCGCTCCTTCAATTCTGGTGGATCTTGAGCCCGGGGATCCCTTGCACCGGGGTGATGTCCTGGACCAAGCTACCCTCGATGTAGAGGTCCTTGAGCGATCGGAGCCCGCGGAGCGGGGAGAGATCGCGCACCCGCGTCCGCTTCATCAAGAGCTTCTCGAGCTTGACCATCTTGGAGAGGGGCGTGAGATCGGAGACCTCGGTGTCGTCGATCTGGAGCTCGGTGAGGTTGATCATCCCCGCGAGCGGGGTCAGATCGGCGACCGGCGTCCGCCCGAGATCGAGCCGATCCATCTTGGTCAGGCCGGCGATCGGGCCGAGATCACGCACGCTGGTGACCGAGATCCGCAGCGTCTCCAGCGAGGTGAGGGTCTTGATCGGGGAGAGATCGTCGACCTTGCCCGGCGCGAGGTAGAGCGACTTTGCGGTGGTGAAGAGCGGGAACAGGCACGGATCGAGCTCGTCATTCTTCTTGAGCTGCGAGAAATCGATCGAGTGGACCTTGGCGAGATCGGCGCGGGTGATCGGCCCGGTCGGCTTGGGGATCTTGAGGCGCAGCGGCGCCTCCATCTCCGGATCCGGGAGGGTGACGACGCTCTCCTTGCCGCAGATGACCGGCTTCTTCGGGGCCGGCGGCGGCGCCGGTGCGGCGGCGCTCGGCGCGGCGGCCGAGGGCAGCGGGGCGGCTTGAACCGGGGCCGCGGCGGTGGCCGAAGCGGCGGCGGGCTTGGCCGGCGGATCATCGCAGCCGAGGCCAGGTGCGGCGGCGGCGAGGAGCAGCGCGAAGGCGGCGGGCCGGAGGCGCAGAGCGATCATGCCTCCCCGTTAACATGCGCGCGAAGGGGCGCGATACCGGATCGCGGTCTCGGCGTAGAATCGGGGTACCATGGCCCGACTGCCCCCCGAGCCGCCGAGCGGCGAGATCACCCCGGAGGCGCTTTACTCGCGTCGCCGCGAGTTTCTGAAGAACGCGGCGCTCTTCGCCGGGACGGCCGCCGCGGCGGGGGCCGGCCTCGTCGCCCTCACCGGCGGCGGTCGATCCACCCCGGCAAAGGTCGCCCCCGAGCCGCTCGGGACCAGCGCCGTGCCCTTCCCGGTGGCGTCCACCCCGCGCATTATCAAGCCGAGTCGCTTCGACACCGACGAGCCGCCGACGTCGTTCGAGGACGTGACTCACTACAACAATTTCTACGAGCTCGGGCTGAGCAAGTCCGATCCTGCCGAATACGGCGCCTTGATCCGGCCGCGCCCGTGGACCATCAAGATCACCGGGGAGGTGAAGCAGGAGCTGACCTTGGATCTCGACACCCTCCTCGGCTGGTTCCCGCTGGAAGAGCGGATCTATCGGATGCGCTGCGTCGAGGCCTGGTCGATGGTGATCCCCTGGCTCGGCTTCCCCCTCGGCGATCTGCTGAAGCGGGTGGAGCCGACCTCGCGGGCGAAGTATGTGGCCTTCACGACGCTGCAGGATCCCGGGCAGCTCCCGGGGCAAAAGCACAAGGTGCTGGACTGGCCTTATGTCGAGGGCCTTCGGATCGACGAGGCCACGCACCCGCTCGCGCTGCTCGCGGTGGGCCTCTATGGCAAATCGCTCCTCGGGCAGAACGGGGCGCCGATCCGGCTGGTGACGCCGTGGAAGTATGGATTCAAGGGGATCAAATCCATCGTCGCGATCCGCTTGACCGAGGCCCGGCCCAAGGCCACCTGGAACGAGTCCGCGCCCGAGGAGTATGGCTTCTTCGCCAACGTCAACCCCAAGGTCGATCACCCGCGCTGGAGCCAGGCGAGCGAGCGGCGGATTGGAGAGCTAAGGCGGCGCCCGACCCTGCCCTTCAACGGGTACGCCGAGCACGTGGCCAGCCTCTACACCGGGATGGACCTCACGGAGAACTTCTGATGAAGCCCGCGCAGAACGCCGCGACTCCGCTGCTCTTCCCCAGAGGCCCGCTCCCGTGGCTGAAGCCCGGCCTGTTCCTCGGCTCGCTCATCCCCGTGGTGAGCCTCGCGATCGGCACCGCGCGCGGGACGCTCGGCGCGAACGCCATCGCCGAAGGGCTGAATCGGCTCGGGCTCCTGGCGCTGATCTTCCTGGTCGCCTCGCTCACCTGCACCCCGCTGAAGACGATCACCGGGGCGGTCTGGCCGATCAAGGTCCGCAAGATGCTCGGGCTCTACGCCTTCTTCTACGCCGCGCTCCACCTCTTGACGTACGCTGGGCTCGATCAAGGGCTCGATTTCAAGGCGATCTTCTCCGATATCGTCAAGCGCCCGTTCATCCTGGTGGGGTTCTCGGCCTTCGTGCTCCTGATCCCGCTCGCGGTGACGTCGACGGCAAAGATGGTGAAGCGGCTGGGCTTTGCGTGGTGGAAGCGCCTGCATCGGCTGGCCTATGTGGCCGCCACGCTCGGCGTCGTACACTTCTTCCTGCGCGTGAAGAAGGACGTGACCGAGCCCACGATCTACGCCGGGATCCTCGGGGCGTTGCTGGCGATCCGGATCGCGGCGTGGGGGGTGGAGAGGCGGGCGCGCCCCGCGTGATCAGCGGGGCATTCGCGCCATCAGCTCGCCGCGGAGGCGCTTGATCTCTTCCCGCATCGGGATGATGAAGTCGGCGCTGATCGTGCGCTTTTGCCCCTTCATCGCCCGCGCGGTGTGCCACTTGCTCAGGGCGAGCCGGGCGCCGGAGCGGATGAACTCTTTGCCAGGGCGGCCGCGCCAGGAGAAGGTGCATTTGAGCCGCCCGACCGGAGAGCAGATCAGATCGACCTCGTCCTGGCTCAAGTAGCCGAGGAGCACCTCGTCGCGCAGGTGATTGCGGATCGTGCGGCCCTTGCGGACGACGAGAGCGATGATGATCCCGAAGAAGCCAAAGACGAAGAGGAACCAAAGCGGGAGCAGGTAGAAGAAGGCCGCTCCAAACACGGTGGGGACGAAGTTCCAGGTCGCGTGGAGCATGACGCCGACGAGGTAGCCTCCGAGCGGGGCGAGCCAGCGCACCCAGGTCTTGGACGACTCGCGGGCGATCCCGAAGCCGATCCCCGTCATCGAGGTGTAGAGCGGGTGCCCCCAGGGCGCGAGGATTCCCCGGACGAAGAAGGTGGCGCCGAGGGCGTTCTGGACGTCGGACCGGGCGTAATAGCTGATGTTCTCCACGGCGGCGAAGCCGAGGGCGCAGAACGTCGCGTAGATGATGCCGTCGACGACGCCGTCGAACTCTTTGCGTAAGAAGTAGAAGGCGCCGAGCACGGCGAGGCCTTTGAAGAACTCTTCGCAGAATGGGGCGCAGATGACCGGCGTGATGAAATCACCCGCGGCCTTGCCCAGCAGGTTCGCCGCGCCGATGTGAACGAGGGTGTTGATCATCCCGGCGAACCCGGTGGCGACGACGGCGCCCCACAGGAACGCCATCGCCAGGCTCCACCAGGGCTCGGGATCGAAGCGGTCAATCACCGCGGGGACAAAGAGGTAGACCCCGAGCGGGAGGGTGGCAAAGAAGAACCCGGTGAGCACCGAGTCGAACATCCGCCCTGGGTGCTTCGAGCCGAAGATCTCCGCGAGCTGAAAGAGGATGTTGAGGATGACGCCGACCAGCATCATCACCATCCAGAGGACGAGGCCGACGCGGCGCCGCGTCTGGTGCGGCTCGGGAATGAGCAGCGCGCTCGAGGGCTGAGGCGACCAGGAGCCGGCGCCGTAGCCCGGCGGCTGCCCGTGGGCCGGCGGCGGCCCATACCCTTGCTGCGGATATCCCTGCTGCGGATACCCTTGCTGTGGCTGTCCTTGCTGCGGGTATCTCTGCTGCGGCCGTGCTTGCTGCGGATGCCCTTGCTGCGGATACCCTTGCTGCGGGTGGCCCTGCTGCGAGTGGCCCTGCTGCGAGTGGCCCTGCTGCGGGTGGCCCTGCTGCGGGTGGCCCTGCTGCGGGTGGCCCTGCTGCGGATATCCTTGCTGCGGATACCCCTGCTGTGGTTGGCCCTGATGGCGTTGACCTGGAGGTTGCTGCGGGTAGCCGCGCCCACCCGGCGGCCCGTAAGGATTGTTGCTCATCGGTCGAGGGCCTTTACCAGGAGAGGAACGCTCACGTCGTAGCGGTACGAGATGGACATGTGACCGTCGTCGAACTCTTCGTAATGCGGGGCGATTCCGGCGCGGCGGAGGCGGGCCACGAGGGCTCGGGCGCCCCAGAGTAGGTTGAACTCGTCGCGGAGGCCACAGTCGATGTAGAGCACGCGGAGCCCCCGGAGCGCGGCGGCGTGGCTCTCTACCAGGTTGACGGGATCGCAGGCGCGCCAGCGCGCCCACACCTCGGGTCGGTGCTCGCCGGTCTCGAGATCGAACGGGAACGCGATGCCGAGCGGGGCCGAGGGATCCGGCGAGTAGTGCGCGGCCATGCCGAGGATGTTGAGGGGCTTCATGTACCGGCGCCGGTGGCGGTTGGGATCAGCCCAGAAGCGATCGAGCCACGCCAAAGGGCCGCCCGCCTCGCGGAAGGCGTCGAGGGCGGCCGGGAAATCCGGCAGGTAACAGAGCTCGAAGCCAGCGTCGCCCGAGTGGTCGGCGATGGCGCCGAAGACGCCCGGGTGCCGCATGGCCAGCATGATCGCGCCGTAGCCGCCCGAGGATTTGCCGAAGACGCCCCAGGCCTTGATCCGGTGCTGCGCGGCGACGAACGGCATCACCTCGTCGAGGAGGTAGTCCTCGTAGGGGCCGGTCGCGGTGGAGTTGATGTACTGGTTGCCGCCGACGCGCGTGAAGCAGTCGGGGGCGACGACGATCACCTTTGGGCACGCGCCCGAGAGGATCAGGCGATCGAGGCGGCTCTTGAGGTCTTCGCCGAGGGGATCGAGGTTGAAGAGGCTCGCGCCGGTACCGGTGAAGCCGACGATCGCCAGGAGGGCCGGCGTGGGCCGCTCGGGATCGTAGCCAGGGGGGAGATAAATGTGGAGATCACGCGAGGTGGGATCGCCGAGGGGGTTCTGCGCGAGCCGCTCGCTCTGCAGCCGATGCACGACGACGGTCCCAGTGAGGGCGCCGGAAATGGCCATGCTCCCCTGAATATCACAGGGGAGCGCGGCGAAAGACTACGGCTTGATGATCTTGGTGCCCGCGGGCGGCGTGAACACGAACTCGCCTGGGGTGGCAGCCTGGTTGACGACCGGGGCGGAGAAGTCGAAGCGGTTGCGGTTGCCCTGCGCGTCGAGGATCAGCGCGCGGCGGACCTGGTTAGTCTGGGCGTCGATGTAGAGGAGGAGCTTCTGGTAGGCCGGCGTCGCGTCTTTCGGGGTGCCCTCGATCACGTAGCCGCCCTCGAACTTCATCTGGGCCGGGTCGAGCAGGCGGAGCGAGAAATCCTTGGTCAGCTTGCCTTGACCCATCAGGAACGAGAGCGCCGCGGGGTACTGCGAGCCCTTCACCGGGGTCTCGAACATCTGCTCGTTCTCTTTTTCGTAGACCCGGATCGTGGTCCCGTCGGAGACGACGCGGTTGCCGTTGGGCGCGTCGTAGACGAAGCTCATTTTCCCGGGTTTCTCGAAGGTCACCTTGCCGGTGGAGACCTTCTTCACGTTCTGGACCTTGATCGTGTAGGTCTGCGTGAAGGTGGCTTTGAAGGTCTTCGTCGCGTCGTAGAATTGCTGGACGCGGGCGCCGATCTCGTCGGCGGTAGGGCCCGCGGCCTCGCTCGTGCTGGGCACGACGGCGGCGACGGTGAGGAAGACGGCCGGAGCCGCCAGGGCGAGGAGGAGGGTGGGTAGGGCCTTTCGCATCGTTCGTCCTCTTGAGACGCGCAGCGCGTCCGGTCGATGCACGGCCTATAGCACGGTCAGAGGATCGAGGGCGATTGCGCCCGGGCCTGCCGGTGCGCTAGCGTCGGGGAATTCGACGCGTTGTTCGATGGAATGGGTGTGAGCATCGGCGCTGGTAACGAGGGGGCTGCGAGCGGGCTCGGCGGGGAGCGCCCAAGTTCCGCCGCCGGGTGGGCGGTGATCCTCGGCGCGTCCGAGGGGACCGGAGCGGCGATCGCGCGGGCCGTCGCGCGGGATCCCGGGCTCGCCATCTTCGGAGCGCACCGGGGCAATCATCCGGAGGCGGCGGCGCTGCTGGAGCGGGACGTGATCGCGGCGGGTCAGCGGGTGGTGCTCCGCGCCGCCGACGCGGGGACGGCCGAGGGCGCGCGCCTCGGCACCGAAGCGCTGCTCGAGGCGGCCGGGCCCGGGAGCGTGCGCCTCTTCGTCCACTCGCTCGCCAGCGCCTCGATGGGGCGCCTCGCCGCGGGCGCGGGGCCGCGCGTCGCCCAGCGCCAGGTCGAGAAGACGTTCGACGTCATGGCGCACTCGTTCCTCTACTGGACGCAGGCGCTGGTGGAGAAGCGGCTGCTCGCGCCGAGCGCGCGGATCCTCGGGCTCACCAACTCGCTCGATGACTCGCTGGTGGGCGGGCTCGGCCTGATCGCCGCGGCGAAGGGCGCGCTCGAGGCCTACGTGCGCACGCTCGCGCTCGAGCTCGGGCCGCTCGGTCATCGCGTCAACCTGCTCAAGTTCCCGACGGTGCTGACGCCGGCCGTGCGCAAGGTCTACGGCGAAGCAGCGCTGGATCGCGTCGTCGCCGCGCACCTGCGGATGATCCCCGCGGGGCGGATGTGCTCGGTCGAGGAGGTCGCGCGCTTCGTCACGGTGCTCGCGGGCGACGCGGGCGAGTGGTTCAACGGCGCGACGATCGACTACTCGGGCGGGCTCACGCTCGGGCTCGCCGATCTCGTGCTCGATCCGAGCCGATCGTGAGCGCGGCGCAGAGCGTCCCGCTCCGGGCCTGGCTCGGGCTCTTCGGGGCGATGCGCGCGTACCACCGGTACACGATCGAGGGGCTCTCACGGATCCTGGAGCTCGAAAGGCCGGCGCTCCTCGTCGCCTACCACGGGCGGCCGATCGCCTACGATCTGGGCATGCTCGGCGTCACGCTTCACGAGCGCCTCGGGTATCTCCCCCACGGGTTCGTGCACGGCGCGGTCTCACAGCAGCCCGCGATGAAGTGGGTCGCGGACGGCCTCGGGTTCGTCACCAGCGACGGCCCCGCGGTGGCCGAAGCGGTGCGGCGTGGGGAGCACCTCTGCGTGCAGCCCGGAGGCACGCGCGAGGGGTGCCGGAGCTTTCGCCACCGCTACGAGCTCGACTGGGGCGATCGCACCGGGTACCTCGCGCTGGCGCTGCGCTACGGGCTGCCGATCGTGCCGATCGCCGCCGCGGGGATCGACGACGGGTACATCGGGCTCAACGACGGGTACGCGCTGGGCAAGCGCCTCGGGGCGCCGGGGAAGCTGCCCCTGTGGCTCGGGATCGGGCTCTTCGGTCCGTTTCCTTTTGCGCCGCCGCTGCCCGTGAAGATCACTCAGCTCATCGGCGCGCCGATCGATCTCCTGGCCAACGGGCCGGTGGACAGAGGCGATCGCGCGGCGCTCCTCGGGCTACACGCCACGGTGAAGGGCGCCGTGCAGGCGCTGCTCACGCAGGCGCGCGGCCGGTGACTCGATCCCTTTGCGCCACGGAGAGACCATGAAGGATGCGACGGAACGATTGACAACCCCCGCCCTCGTCGTGCTGACGCAAGAGAAGGGGCTCGACGCGCCGATCGGCGCGCTGACGACGCTGCTGGCGCAAGCGATCGTCGCGGACTTCGGCGACGCGGTCACGGTGCTCGAGCTCGACGGCGGCGGCCCCGCGGACGACACGACGAAGCACGGCGTGGTCCACGTTTCGCTGCAAGCGCCCGCGGATCTCGAGGGGGCGGTGGAGGCGCTGCGCGAGGAGCTGCCGGTGGTGGCGCGGCGCGCGGCGTACGTCGTCCTCGACGCCTCGAAGCGCACGGCGGCCTTCCAGTCGGAGCTCGCGGAGCGCCTCGCTCACGTCCACCTCGGCGAGCTCGTCGGGCGCGTCGTCCACCTCACGCAGAGCCGGACGGCGCCGTCGTTCGACGGGTGGTCGGTGCTGCGGACTGATCTGCTCGCGCCCCGCCTCGATGATCGCGCGGCTGAGGGGCTACGGCGCGCGGCGTCGGCGATGCGCAACCTGCTGATCAAGGAGATGGCGCGCCTCACCGGCGCCGCGCCGGAGCCTCGCGGTGAGAGCTACCCGGACGCGCGGATCACGCCCGATTTCTGCCGGCTGCGGCTCGATCTGGCGACGCTGGGGAAGCTCGATCCGCTCGTGCTTACGGGGCTCGCGTCGCCGCTGCGCGCCACGTTCTCGCGCTGGGCGCGCGCGGTGACGGATCGGCGGATCGGCGTCGCGCTCGGCGGGAGCGGCTCCTGGGGGTACGCGCACGTGGCGCTGCTCGACGCGCTCGATCGCGCCTCGGTGCCCATCGATCTGATCGGCAGCGCCAGCTCCGGCTCGCTGATGGGCGCGTACTACGCGGTGCTCGGGCGCCCGGGGCTCGAGCTCGCGGTGCGGCGCGGGCGCGAGTTTCAGCGGATGGCGATGGCCTCGATGCTCAGCTCGGCGGCGATCGAGCATCGCCTCGACGTCGATCTCGGGCCGGTGGCGATCGAGGATCTGGAGATCCTTTTCTTCCCCGTCGCCACCAACCTCACCAACGCGTCGCCCGAGTTCGTCACGCGCTCCACGGTGGGGTTCGGCGTTCGCGCCAGCGGGACGGCGCCCGGCTTCTTCGCGGCGACGATGGCCAAGGACGCGCTCTACGTCGACGGCGCGGTGACGGACAACGTGCCGGCGCTGCTGCTGGAGCGCATGGGCGCGGCGCTGGTGGTCGCCGCCAACGCGCTCCCGCCGCCGCGCGGGGTCCGGATCCAGATGCCGCGCACCCGCGGCCGCGCGCTGCTCGCCGAGCTCAGCTTGATCGGCCGCGGCGCCGACCTGCTCTCCGCGCTCTCGTTGATGCTCCACGACGCCGGGGACGTGCCGACCTCGAGCACGCGGGTGCTCTACGATCCGCCGGGGGAGCGCTTCACGCTGTTCCGGACCTTCGCGTTCGACAAAGCCGAGGAGATCGTGGCGCACGTGCGGACGGAGAAAGAGTTCAACGACACCGTGCGCGCGACCGTGGCCGCCTGGGACGAGCTCCGCAGCCCGCGCCGAGCGAGCGGGGCGTGATCGCGACGCGGATCCTCGGTACCGGAAGCGTGCTGCCCGGGCGCGCCGTCACCACCGCCGAGGTCGCCGCGCTCGCCGCGCCGGATCGAAGCGCGGCCGAGCTCGAGGCCAAGATCGGGATCCAGACGCGCCACTGGGCCGGCCCCGACGCCCGCGTGGCCCCGATCGCCGCCGAGGCGCTGCGCCGCGCGCTCGCCGCCGCGGGGCTCGAGGCGAGCGCGCTGCGGAGGGTCATCCTCGCGACGTCGACCGGCGGCGACACGCTGGTGCCCGCGACCGCCAATGCCGTGGCGTGGGAGCTCGGGCTCCGCGGCGAGTGCGACGCGTTCGACGTCAACAACGCGTGCTCCGGCTTCCTCACGGCCTTCGATCTCGGGGCGCGCTCCACCGCGACCGGACTCGCGCCGGTCGGCGTCGTCGCCGTCGAGCTGATGAGCCACGTGATCCGCGCCGACGATCCGCGGCCGTTCCTGGTCTTCGGCGACGCCGCGGGCGCCGTGATCCTCGGCGCTGGTCGCGTCGGAGAAGGCATCGCCGGGGTGAGCCTCGGCAACGATGGATCCCACGGGAGCACAGCGTTCCTGAATCAACCGCGCTACGCGGGCGCGATCGAGACGGTGCGCTTCGGGATCTCCAACCGGGCGATGAGCGACGGCGCCGTGGACAAGATCGTCGAGAGCACGCGGCGCGCGCTGGACGAAGCGGGCGAGCGGATCGAGGACGTGGCCTGGGTGCTCCCGCATCAGCCGAACGGGGCGATGCTGGAGGGGATCCTCGCCGCGCTCGGCGTCGATCGCGGGCGCGTCGTGCCGGTGGTGCAGGAGATCGGGAGCGTGGCGTCGGCGTCGATCCCGGTGAGCCTCGATCGGCTGATGCGGACGAGGCCGGTGAAGGCGGGGGATCGGATCCTGATGACGGCCGTGGGGAGCGGCGTCTCGTGGGGGGCGATTCTCTACTGCGTGGGGGGCTGAGAGGGCGTCCAGCTCTGCTCTAGGAACCATCCAGGTCGGGGAACCGGCGTGTGAACGGCCGACGAACGTTTCCAGCCGCCCGAGGTGGGCTCGTCGGTCGCCGACGGGCGTTTCAGCCGCGCCAGTCAGCCCCCGAGGCCGACGACGGGCGTTTCCAGCCGAGCCGATCGGCGCCGTCGTCGACCGACGAGGGCGATCCGACCGGTCACCAAGAGGACGTCGGTCGTCGACGTGGCCAACCGAGCCGGCTGAAACCGGGGCGCGGTTTTCTTCCTTCGCGCATTGCTTCGGCTGACAACGCCGGTCGGCGGTCCCGGGAGCCCGGAGCCCGGTCGCAACGAGGTGGTCAGCCAGCGGCCCCGCCCTTCGGCGGCGCTGAAAAGGGCGGGAGGAAAATGTTTTCCAGTCCACTCACCCCCCGCTCGGTTGCCGCGCTAAAAACGCGCCCATCACCGGATGCGCTACGAGAACCCCCACCATGCGCCGCGTCAACACCGCCGGGCCCTGCCGCCCTGCGTACAACTACATGATCCCGCCCGAGCGCCGCATGCCCGAGGCGATCGGCCTCGTGGATCATCAGGCTTATTTTGCGCTCCACGCGCCGCGACAGACGGGCAAGACCACCACGGTCCGCGCGCTCGCCGGACGGCTCACCGAGGCGGGGCGCTACGCGGCGCTGCACTTCTCCTGCGAGATTGGCCGAGCGTTCCCCGAGGATGTTTCGGCCGCGGAGCAGGCCGTGTGGTCGTCGATCGAGGAAGCCGCGCGCCTTGATTTGCCCGAGCCGCTCCGCCCGCCCGCCAGGACCAGCGCGACCACGGGTGAGTTTCTCAAGGTCCAGCTCACTCGCTGGGCCGAGAGCTGCCCTCGCCCCCTCGTCCTGGTCTTCGACGAGATCGATGCCCTCGAAGGCAACAGCCTGAAATCGATCTTGAGCCAGCTCCGCGCCGGCTTCCCGAGCCGGCCCGCCGCGTTCCCGTGGTCCCTGATCCTCTGCGGCATGCGCGACGTGCGTGACTACAAAGTCGCGAGCGGCGGGGGCCCGGTACGCATGGGATCGTCGAGCCCGTTCAACATCAAGGAAGAGTCGATCCGGCTTGGCAACTTCGATGAGGCCGAGGTCCGCGAGCTCTACGGGCAGCACACCGCCGAGACGGGCCAGGTCTTCACCGAGGACGCGGTCGTCCGCGCCTGGGAGCTCACGCAGGGGCAGCCCTGGCTGGTGAACGCGCTCGCCCGGGGATCGTCGAGGGGATCGGCGTTCCCGTCACGGAGGCCATCACGGCGGCCCACCTGGACACCGCGAAGGAACGGCTCATCGTCTCGCGCGCCACCCACCTCGACTCTCTCCTCGCCCGCCTCCAGGAGGAACGGGTGCGGCGCGTGATCCAGCCCATCCTCGCCGGTGGGCTCCCCGAGAACGATCCGCAAGACGACGACTACCAGTACGCCACCGACCTCGGCCTGATCGCGCCCGATCTGCCGGTGCGTATCGCCAACCCCATCTATCGCGAGATCATCTTGCGGGTGCTGGCGTCCATCGGGGAGCGCGCCATCGTCGCCGAGCCGCGGAGCTACGTCGCGACCGACGGCCGCCTCGATGTCGAGCGCTTGCTCCGCGATTTCGCCGAGCTCTGGCGCGAGAACGGGGACATCCTCGCTGGCGCCATGCCCTACCCCGAGGTCGCGCCGCAGCTGGTGTTCATGGCCTGGCTTCACCGCCTGGTGAATGGCGGCGGCTTCATCGATCGCGAGGTCGGCATCGGCAAGAAGCGCATCGATCTGCTGGTGCGCTGGCCCTTCACCGAGTCGAGCGGCAAGCGCGCGGTGCAGCGCGCCGCCTTCGAGCTCAAGGTCTGGCGGGATCGCGACAAGAAGGGCGATCCGCTCGCGCAAGGCCTCAAGCAGATCGACGAGTACCTCGCCGGCCTCGGGCTCGACGAGGGCGTGCTGGTGATCTTCGACGCCCGCAGCGCGGCGGCGCCGATCGAGGAGCGGACTCGATTCGAAGATCACCTCACGACCAGCGGCCGCAGGATCACGCTCCTGCGCGGCTGAGCGAGCGCGAACGGCCTGCGGAAGCGCAGGCAGTTCGCGCTCTCGCCGACGCCTCAGTGCGGGGCAGCGAGGTACGGGAAGATCTGACCCTTGGTGTCCGCGTCTGCAGCGATACCGTCGCTGAAGCCCCCGAACGAGCTCGCCACGAGAACGGAGTAGCTCGCGTCGATGACGTCCTAGAGCACCGAACGGGTTGAAATGGACCGAAAAGAGCCGGATTTTAACGCAAAGGCGCAAAGGCCCAGAGGCGCAGGGACGCAAAAAAAGAAATCCGATTTTTTGCGCCTTTGCGTCTCCGCGCCTTTGCGTTGAAATCTGGGCATTTCAACCTGTTCGGTGCTCTAGTCGAGCCTGCGCCCGCCACAGTCCGAGTTCGTGACCAGGCCACTCGCGTTGGCCTCGACCGCGAGGTACGTGGTGCACGCGGAGCTGGTCATGTTCATGTAGACGCGATCGTCGGCGAGGGCGCTGGCGAGGAGGGCATAGCGACCCGCGACGGGCGTCGTGCCGGCGAGGATCTGGTTGCCACAGACGGTGTCGAGGCTGTCGAGGATCGCGAGGTTCTTCGCGAACTCGGCGCTGCTGGCGGCGGCCCACGTGGTCGGGTCGGACTTCTGGTTGTAGCTGTCTTTCGCCGTGCCCTTGGCCGGCTCGACGTCGAAGGTGTGGTTCAGGGCCGTGTTGATCGCCGGCCGACCAATGCGGTCGATCGGCGCGCCGATCGGCGGGGGCGGCGGCATCGGCATGCCGCCGCCGGTGCCCGCCGCCGACGTCGTGGAGCCGGCGCTGGTCGAGGTGGGGCCTTCGCTGCCGCCGGTGCCCGTGCTGGTGGCCGTGCCCGTGCCGGTGTCACTGCTGCAACCGTTGACGGCGGCGACGGCGAGGAGGGAAGACGCGAGGAGGGCGAGATAAAGCTTGGTTTTCATGGGTTCAGCTTCCCGCCTTGTTCGTGCTGGCTCAGGATCTCAGGATCGGGCCGCCGGTGTTGAGGAGGCTCTTATCGATCGAGAGCACGATGGACAGTACGTTCTTGCCGCCGAAGAAGTCGGTCGGTGCGACTCCGCCAACCCCGGTCTTGAGCTGATTCACGAGCACGCTGGCGGTAGCGGCGCTGAGCTTGGGGCAACCGGCCGGATCGAACACCAGAGACGGCGCCGCGGCGTCGACAGCGTTGACGGTCTCCTTGAAGCCGACGAGGTTGAAGAAGAATGGATCGTCGCGGAGGCCGGCGAACACCTTGAACTTGCCGTCGGCGCTGGCGAGACCGGTCGTCGCGCCGGCGTCGCCCGTCACGTAGTCCTTGTCGCCGACCCAGACGCTGACCTTCTGGCTCGCGTTGAACGTGACGATGATGTCGGACTTCTGGCCCGCTTGGCCGTAGCTCATGGAGCTTTCGGTGTGGATGACGTACTGGACCTTGTCCGAGAACTTCGTGCTCGCCGTCGCCAAGGGCGAGACGTTGAGGACGAAGATCGCGTTGCTCTGGTCAATCCAGGTGTGCAGGTCGGTGATGTCCGCCGTGGGATCGGCGGCGACGGCGGGCGCGTCGAGGTGATCGGCCGCCATAGCCCACGACGCTGCGCTGACCACGGCGAGTGCCAGCGTGCCCCTCAACCAAGCTATTCTCTTCATGAACTCTTCCCCCTGGGCAGAACTGACGCCCATTGCCTCGCGCGCAATGGCGCGACGCTGCGGAGTCAGAGGGTAGTACAAGCGAGGGCGATCCGGCAAATAAGCGCCGCTCTCGTTTCAGAGAACAGAGGTTCACGGGGAGGCGGGGAGGCGAGGAGGTGAGAGGAAGAGTCAGAGTTTGAAGGATTTTCCCTCTGACCTCCCCGCCTCCTCGCCTCCCTGTCAGCTCTCCGGCTCTTCAACTCCGGGCTTCGTGCTCCACGCGCCTCGACAGACGAGCAAGACCACCACGGTCCGCGCGCTCGTCGGGCGGCTCAGCGAAGCGGAGGCACGCGAAAGCGCAGGCAGTAATAGAATCGGCTCACCGCCTCTTCGAGCACGTCAGTCGCGCCGGGCGGGAGCAGCTCCACCGGGCAGTGCGGGGAGGCGTCGTAGAAGGTGAGCAGACGGAACGCGGCGCGGGGCAGGAGGCCGTGCTCGCGCGCGGGATCGAGCTGCTCGTCGACGACGACGATCGGCGTCCCCGGTACCGCGACGCGGGCCATCTCGGCGAGGACGCGGCGGCCGTCGCGGAAGCTGCCCATCGCGCCGACGTGGAAGACGCGATCGAAGGCGCCGTCGAGGAACGGGAGCGCGTGGGCGTCTCCGGCGAGGAGGTGGACCTTCGTGCCCATCCAGCAGCGGAGCCTTCGCTGGCACTGGCGGAGCATGCCCAGGCTGAGATCGAGGCCCCAGATTTCGGCGTCGAGGCCGCGCGGGAGATCGCGCTGCAGGAGCGGGAGGTTGGCGCCGGCGCCGACGCCGATCTCGAGGATGCGCACGGGGCGGCCCTCGGGAGAAGGCGCGAGGGCGGCCAGATCGATCCGCTTCATGTACCCGTCGCGGAGCGCGGCTTCGGATCCGCCGGCCTGGAGCAGCGGGAGGAGGTGACGTGTCAGCGGATCGTGCAGGCTCGGGAGGCCGTCGTAGAAGAGCCGCATCAGGCGGTCGCTGCCGCGCACCGTGGCCTCGTGGTAGAGGCGAGGCAGGCCGCGCTCGATCGACCACGAGGCGCCGCACCCCGCGCAGTCGAGGCGGCCTTCGTGCAGGGCTTCGTCCGGGCGGGCGGGCGGCGTCAGCGTGAGGCGGGCGCGGCAGGTGGGGCAGACGATCAGCGCGAGGCCGGCGGGGTTCAACGGCGATCGAGCTCGGCCCAGACGCGGGCCACGTCAGGCGCGATCTCGAGGGCGAGGAAGGTGTCGAGGGCGCGGCGGAGGTGGACGCGGCGCTCGTCTTCGTCGCGCGTGAAGCGGCCGAGCGCGAGGTCCGCCTGCGCGCGCTCGTAGAGCAGGCCCAGGCGCGCCGCGGCGGCCCGGGCGGCGGCCCAGGAGGCGCGCGCCCGCCGCGGCGAGCCGGTGAGCTGCTCGAAGTGGCCGCGCCAGAGGAGCGCCGAGGCCTCGCCGAAGGGGAACACCTGCGCGAACGTCCGCGCGCCCTTGCAGGCGCGCGCGGCGAGGCGGACGAGGTCGTCGCGCGAGGCGCCGCTCTCTGTCGCGAGGAGCGTCAGGAAGACCTCGGCGACCGCGGCGATCGACTGCTGGATCCAGTACGCGACCGGCCGCCGCGCCGAGATCAACGCCAGCGCTCGCTCGGCGCTCTCCCGCGCGAGGCGCCGCTCGCCGCGGTAGAGGTGCGCGAGCGCGAGCAGGCCGTGGCCGTTGAGGATGTCGGGCACGGGGCCGCCCTCGCCCGACCAGCCGAGGGACGCTTCGAGGAGCGTGACGGCCTCGGGGACGCGGCCGAGGCGCAGCTCGCACCACGCTTGCGCCTCGGCGCCCCAGGCCATCACTTGCCGATCCTCGCGGTGACGACCGGAGGCGTGGACCTCGGCGAAGCCCCCGCGCGCTTCGGTGAATTGGCCCTGGTACGCGGCGACGAAGGCCAGGATCGCGCGGCTCTCTTCCCACTGGCGCCGATCGCCGGACGTCTCGGCGATGCCGAGGGCGCGGCGCGAGCTCTGCTCGGCGCGCGCCCAGTCGGCGATCATCACCCGGTAGGCGCCGTCGCGCTGCACGACCCAGGCGAGCTCGTAGGGCTTCGCGGTGCGCTCCGCGAGCGCGACGCCGCGGCCGCACCAGGACTCGGCCACCGCGCCGAGGCCGGCGACGCGGGCGATGATGCCCATCGAGAGGTAGCCGCGCGCGAGGTCCGCCGAGGGGCCCGCCGACTCGCCGAGGTTGAGCGCGCGCAGGCCGCTCCAGAGCATCGGCAGCGCCGCCTCGGTGTAGAAGCACGTCTCGGTGACGCGGTTCTGGATCCGCGTCGCCTCGGTGAGCGCGGCCCGCGCCTCCTCGGGAACGGCGGCCGGCGAGGCGCGGCGGCGCGCCTGCGTCAGCCCGAGCAGCAGCGCCTCCACGGCGATCCCCGCGGCGTACGAGAGCGATCCCTCGGGCACGCGGAGCCCGAGCTCGCGCAGCGCGTCCTCCCCGTAGCGCGCGCCTTCGAGGTGATCGCCGAGCCGCCCCCGGGCGTCCGAGAGCAGGCCAAGCCAGCGCGCGCGGCACCGCCGTTCGCTCGAGCTCTCCGGCGCAGGCGCGTCGGCGTTGACCTGCAAGCCGAGGATCCGGCGCGCGTCGCGCGCGGCCGCGAACACCGCCGTCCGGGCGGGGGATTTGACGACAGGCCGGCGCGCGCCTTCGGGCGCCGGCAGCATCCGCAGCGCCTGCTCGAAGAAGCCCGCCGCCTCGCGGTAAGCGCTGCTCTGGAGCGCTTGCTCGCCGGCGAGCCCGCAGTACCGTGCGGCGCGCGGATCGTCCCCCGCGGCCGCCCAGTGGTGCGCGAGCGACGCCGTGTGCGCCGCCGCGTCCGGGTACACCGCCTCGATCGCCGTGGCCACGCGCCGGTGGAGCTCGCGCCGCGTCGCGACGTCGATCGACGCGAGCAGGCCCTCGCGGAGCTTGTCGTGCGCGAAGCGGATCCGGCCGTCCTGCGCGTCGAGGACCGCCGCCTCGGTGCACGACGCCAGCCACTCGTCGAGATCGGTCTCGGGCTCGAGGGCGCGGAGGAGCGCGACGTCAATCTGGCGTCCCGCGACCGCCGCCGCCGCCAGCAGCGGGCGCGCGCGCGCCGGGGCTTGATCGAGGCGCCGCCGGATCACCTGCGAGAGCCCCGACGGCGACACGTCCGAGAGCGTCGCCATGTCCCCGATCCGATCGAGCTGGCCGGCCTCGTCGGCGAGCGCGCGCACCACCTCGACGAGGAAGAACGGGTTGCCCTCGGTCTCGCGGGCGAGGCGCGCGAGGATCTCCGGCCGCGCGCCGGCCTTTCCGATCATCGAGCGGCTCAGCTCCGCGATCCCCTCGGGATCGAGGCGCTCGACCTTGAAGGACTGCATCGCCGGCAGCTCGTGGAGCAGCGACGGGCGCTCGTCGTCGCGGTAGCTCGCCACCACCACCACCGGCACGTCGACGGTCATCGCCGCGACCCACGAGAGCAGCTTCAAGCTGTCGCTGCGCGCCCAGTGGATGTCTTCGAGGAGGATCAGCAGCGGCTGCCCGGTCCGCTGCAGCAGGCCCACCACCGTGCTCGCCAGGCGCATCTGCGCCGCGTCCGGCTCGACCTCGGCGGCGTCGGGGACGTCGCGGTCGAGGAGCGAGCGGAGATCGGGCACCAGCGCCTTGAAGATGCTCGCCTCGTGATCCGCCGGATTGGTGAGCAGCAAGAGCCAGCGGATCACGTCGCGCCACACCTGGTAGGGCCCGCCGCCTTCGCTCACCTCTTGCCCGCGCACCACGGTGACGCCGCGGACCAGCGCGCGGGCGCGGAGCTCTTCGAGCAGGCGCGATTTCCCCACGCCGCTCTCGCCGCCGACCAGCCAGGCGGAGCCCTTGCCGCAGATCAGCCGATCGAGGACGTTCGTGAGGTGCGTGAGCTCGGCGTCGCGCCCCACGAGCCGCGCTGCCTGGAGGAAGCTCTCGCGCGTGTGCGCCGTCTCGACGCGGAGGGACTGCCCCGTCGCGTCGGCGAGGGCGGCCATCACCTCGGCGGCGTCGGCGTAGCGGTGGCTGGCCTCCTTCGCGAGCAGGCGCGCGATCACCGGCGCTAACCGGGGATCGATCCCCGTGAGATCCGGCGGCTGCTCCAGAACCGCCTTCTGGAGCGCGCTGAAGCTCTCGCCGGTGAACGGGCTCTGGCCGGCGAAGAGCTCGTAGGCGATGACGCCGACGGCGTAGAGATCGCTCGCCTTGCTCGCCGGGAAGCCGAGGTAGAGCTCCGGCGCCATGTACGCCGGCGTGCCCGCCGCGCGGAGGCCGTGCTCGCGCGCGTGCTCGAACGCCAGGGCGAGACCGAAGTCGAGGACCTTCACCTGCTCGCCGACGACGAGCACGTTCGCGGGCTTGAGATCGCGGTGCACGAGCCCGCGGCGGTGCAGGTAGAGCAGCGCGCGGAGGACCTGCTCGAGCAGGCCGACCCGCTGCTCCACCGACGTGCCCTGCCCGGCGCGGAGGATGGTGCGCGCGTGCTCGAGGAGCTCCATCGTGAAGTAGGGCTGCCCGTCTCCATCGAAGCCGTAGTCGAGGACGACGATGATGTTGGGGTGGCGCACCGAGGCCAGCGTCTGGAACTCCTGCGTGAGCAGGAGGCGGAGCGCGGTGTCGTCGATCGAGGAGCCGTCGCTCCCGGAGACCGAGGCGTGGGGGCGCGTGGTCCGATCGAACAGCGCGCCGAGCTCCGCGCTGATCGGATCGACGGTGGGCGCGAAGTGCGTGACCTGCGCGCCCAGCGGGACGCGCGGCTCCGTCGGCGCATGATCGCCGACCGGGGCGGGCAGCTGCGGCGAGGTCCACGTCGCGTCGGCAAACCCCACGACGCGCGCGCCGACGGCGGGCGGCTCGACGACCTCGGCCCCGGTCCCGAGCCGCTTCAACGCCACGAACCCGCCGAGACGATCGCGCGCGCGGAAGACCACCCCCATGCCGCCGGAGCCCAGGGTCTCCAGGATCACGTAGCGACGGCGAAAGCTCTGCGATGGGTCGTCAAGGGGGATCATTCGAGCCAGAAAAACCTATGAAATCGGGATGTGACGTTACCATCGCCGTTCGATGAAAGGAACGACGGCGCGCGTGAGCCTGGGGGGATGAGCGTGCTCCGCCTCCTCGGCGCGGCGACTACCCGTCCTCGGCGCGGCGTGGTAGCCCGTGCAGGTGCTCCGCTTCGCGGCTCGAACGGCGCTCACCTTGGCGCTCGCGGCATCCATGGCAGGGTGCGAACCCGCGGCCGATCCGCCCATGCCGTTGCCGCGCGCCGCGTCGACGATCAGCGCGACGAGCCTCGACGAAGCGATCGCCGAGAGCGTCGACGCGGGCGGCCTTCACGACGCCGACGCTGATCCCTCTCCGGCGAACGAGGCGATGGAAGCGGAGACGATCACCGACGACCGCCTCGCCAGCATCGCCACCGAGACCTCCGTCTACGAAGAGCCGCGCTGGGGCAGCCGCCGCCTCGGCTACCTCCGCGCCGGCGGGACGGTGCGGCGCGCGCGCATCCCCGTCGCTGCCAACAGTCGGTGCCCCGAGGGCTGGTATCGCATCGAGCCGCGCGGCTACGTCTGCGTCGGCGCCATGGCCACCCTCGATCTCGGCCACGCGGTCCTGGTCGCCTCCGCGCCGCGCCCGCGCCTCGACGATCTCCCCTACCCGTACGTCCTCTCGCGCTCGCCGCCGCCGCTGCTCTACGCGCGGCTCCCGGCGCGCCGCGATCAGCTCCGCTTCGAGCACGATCTGGTGGAGCACCTCCTCAAGGTCTCGAGCGCGGGCGCGGGGTTTCCGCCTCCCGATCTGATCCCCGAATGGCTCGCTGACGGCCGCGCCGCGCCGAGCCTCGGCAACCGCTGGCGCGGCCCCGATCGCGTGCTCCTCGATCACGCCCACAGCCGCTCCGGGTTCGCCCTGCTCCGCACCGTCGATCACGCTAGCCGGCGCTTCGGCGTCACCACCGGGCTCGAGGTCCTCCCGCTCGATCGCACCCAGCCCGTCACCCCCAGCACCTTCAGCGGGATCGCGCTCGGCGAGATCACCTTGCCGATCGCCTTCGTCCGCGCGCGCGGGGCCTACCGCGTGATCGACGATCCCCAGGGCATCCGCCCCGGCGCTCCGCTGGCGTTCCGCGAGGCGGTCCCCGTCACCGACGAGGCGCGCACGGTCGGAGGCGTCGAGTACCTGGTCGCCAAAGACGGGACGCTGATCCCCGCCTACCAGATCGTCGTCCTCAAGCCCTTCCGCCGCCTGCCCGCGTGGTCAGCCGAAGACGTGAAGTGGATCGACGTCTCGATCCCCCGGCAAAGCCTCGTCGCCTACGAGGGAACAACCCCCGTCTATGCCACCCTCGTCTCCACCGGCATCGGCGGCACCGGCGATCCGAAGGAGACCCACGCGACCATCCAGGGCGCCTTCAAGATCTACGAAAAGCACACCACCGTGACGATGGATGGACACGAGTCGAGCGACGCGTTCAACCTGCGCGAGGTGCCCTTCGTGCAGTACTTCAACGAGAGCTACGCCTTGCACGCCGCCTACTGGCACGACGACTTCGGCCGCCTCCACAGCCACGGCTGCGTCAACCTCGCCCCGCGGGACGCGGCCTGGCTATTCCGATGGACGGACCCGCACGTGCCGGAGGGGTGGCACGCGGTGATGACCAAGGTCGGGGGGACGATCGTTTACGTTCACGATTGAGATTGTCCGGGCGCATGCGGATCATCGCGTCTTCGCGGCCCGCACCACCACCCGCCCCGGCGTTGCGCCAGTGTGCTCGCCGTCGCGCAGCACCTCGACGCCGTTGACGAGAACCGAGGTGACGCCGGTCGCGTACTGAAAGGGCTTCTCGTAGGTTGAATGCGCGGCAACAGTGGCAGGATCGAAGACGACGACGTCGGCAAAGTAGCCAGGCTTCAGCAGGCCGCGGCCCTCGATGCCGAGGTTGGCCGCCGGGAGCGACGTCAACCTCCGCACCGCTTCGGCGAGCGGGATCAGCTTCTCTTCGCGGACGTACTTGCCCAGGAGGTTCGCAAAGTTGCCAAAAGCGCGCGGGTGCGTGCTCGATTGCAGGAAGACGCCCTCGGGAGCAGACGACTCGGCGTCGGAGCCGAAGGACACCCACGGCTGCCGGATCTGCTTTCGCAGGTTGTCGTCGGACATCAGGAAGTAGATCGTCGAGACGCGGGTACCGTCCTCGATGACGAGATCGATGGCCGTGTCTTCCGGCGTCGTGCCCCGCAGGCGCGCCACCTCGGCGAGCGTCTTGCCCGTCAGCGGCTTGAGCTTCTCGTTCTTGAAGCCGACGAGCAGCACGCGATCGGGCGAGCCGGCGAGCCGCATCAGGTTCTCCCACGGGTCGCTCGGCGCGCGCATCTCGGCGAGGACGCGCGCGCGAACGGCGGGATCCATCAACCGCTTGCGCCACGCCTCGTAGCCGCCGGCCTGCACCCAGGTCGGCATCGACGCGTCGAGCCCCGTCGCGCCGGCCGTGTAGGTGTACATATCGGCGGTGATGCGCAGCCCGGCCGCGCGCGCGGCCTCGACGTGGCGGATCACCTCATCCATCTTCGGCCAGTTGCTCTGGCCGCCGGCCTTGAGGTGGTAAATCTCAGCGGGTACGTTGGCTTCGCGCGCGATCGTGACCAGCTCGTCGACGGCCTCGACGAGGCGGTCCCCTTCACTGCGCAGGTGCGAAATGTACATCCCGCCGCTCTCGCCGGCCGCCTTCGACAGCTCGGTAAGCTCGCTCGTGGAGGCGTAGGTCCCGGGGGCGTAAATCAGGGCCGAGGCGACGCCGAACGCGCCTTCGTGCATCGCCTGCCGGACGAGATCGCTCATCTGCCCGAGCTCCGCCGAAGACGGCGCCCGGTTGTCGCGGCCGAGGACGTGGACGCGCGGGGTAGCGGCGCCGAGGAACGAGCCCACGTTCGGCGTGACCTTGCGCTGCACGAGCCAGTCGAGATACTGACGAAGCGTCGTCCACTCGACCGGGTACTTGATGTCGGACTGCTGCTCGAGCAGCTCTTTCTTCATCGTCGGGGTGAGCGGCCCCATCGACTCCCCCTCGCCGAAGATCTCGGTGGTGACGCCCTGCCGGGTGTCCGACATCCCGCGGCCGTCGGCGATCAGCGACTCCTGCGCCTGGCTCATGACGTTGATGAAGCCAGGAGCGATGACGAGGCCATGAGCGTCGATCTCGCGGCGACCACCGCCATCGACGCGGCCAACGGCGGCGATGCGGTCGCTGGTGATGGCGAGATCGCCGGAGACGGCCTCACCGCCGCTGCCATCGAGGAGCCTGCCATTGCGGATGACGAGATCGTACGCCGCTGGAGGCGCGGTCGAAGCGCAGGCGCAGAGGAAGAGCAACGAGAGGAGTGTGAGCTCACGCATGCGGTGAGACTAGATCAACCCATGGATTGAAATATTTGAAAATATCCAGAATCAACGGCAAGGGCGTCAAGGACAGACAAAATCTGCTTGCGACCCTGCTCGAGGGTTGGTCTGCTTATGGCCACGACGCCCCCGCGCAAATTCGGTCGGGGGGACGATCGTTTGCCTTCACGATTGATTCAGAGTCTGCTGCGCGCCGGCATGCGCGGGGCAGCCAGCCTGTGAAAGCACCGTACGACACGACATCCGCAGCCGGTCGAAGAGGTCGCGCGCGCTCGCCGGGCACGACGTTCGCTGGCTCCTCGAGCATCACCTGCGCGATCTCGCGGCGATGGAGGCCCTCGTTCCGGCGAGCCGCTGCGACTTCACGATCGCCGGGCCGCCTCGGTGGGTGGGGTCTACTTTCGGAAGGTTGAGCCCGATGATCTCGGGCACTTGCAAGGCCAAAAGCGGACACCACCCGGCGGAGGGGTCCACGCCGCCTCGGTGGGACGGGGATCTGGTTCGGGGGCAGCACTTGAATTTTTCGTGAAGGCATGTCAGGGGTGCCGCCAAGAGCTTAGGGTGACCTCTTTCGCAGCAAACGTAACCTGGCCAACGCGGACGACAGCTGCTGCGAGCGAGCCATCCCCGGACATCGACGCCCTCGCCATCCACGACACGCACGTTGACTTCGTCTGGAAGACGCTCCAGCGGCTCGGCGTGCGCACGCCCGATCTGGAGGACTCCGCTCAGGATGTCTTTCTCGTCGTCCACCGCAAGATCGAGACGTTCGATTCAACCCAGCCCGTAGAAGGGTGGCTGTACGGGATCTGCAGGCGTGTGGCGGCCTCGCGCCGACGGCGGGCCCATCAGCGGCGGGAGATCGTGTACAGGACCGTGCCCGATCAGCGTGACGAGGCCTGTGATCCGGAACAGCAAGCCACGCACCGCGAGGCCCAGGACCGGCTGGACGCGATCCTCGATGAGATCGACGACGACAAGCGCGTCGTCTTCGTGATGTTCGAGATCGAAGGCCTCGGGTGCGAGGACATCTCCGTGGCTCTTTCAATTCCGGTCGGGACTGTCTATTCAAGGTTGCATATTGCACGAAAGGCGCTCCAGAAAGCAGCCGCCCGAATCGAGCTGAGAGAACAGCATGACAGAGCCACCTCGACGCCCCCGCCCTCTCGACGATGATCTGCCGGACGAGCTCCGCACGCTGATCCACAAGGTAGGCGCGCCGACACCGCTCGACCGCGATACGCGCGCCCGACTGCGTCGGCGCCTCGCGGAGGCCACGCTCCCGGACCTGCCGCCCAAGAAGCCCCACGTGTGGCGCCATCACGCCCCCAAGGCCGCGCTCGCGGTCTTGGCGCCCCTCTTTCTCTTTCTCTTTCTCTTGTGGCTCACGCGCCAAAGCGTAGACCCTCCCGTGGCATTGCCGGCACCCGACCGGGCGACAGCGCCGCAACGCGGGCACAGCCTCGACACATCCTCCGACGCGGACCTGTCGAACGACGCTGCGAATCGGCGCCCCCCGGCGCCTCGGCGCGACGGGCCCGGCGCGCGCTGGCACTCCGTCCGGAACCGTTGCTCCGACGCCGTCTGTCGGCGCGAACCTGCCTGTTGCACCGACGCGTGGCACGCTCGTTGCGACGACCTCCTCCTGGAAGCGGCGCGCCTCAACAACAGCTTCTCTGGCGGTATCGGGCGCTGCTATTACCACGACCGGGAACAGTGCCCCGGGTGCGCCTGCGAGTATTATCTCAAGGTCGGCAACCCGAAGACGGACGCGATCGGCTACGACCAGGGGACCGGCTGCCTCCGGGACCGCGAGGCGCTGCTCTCCACGCTGAAGAGCCAGTGCGCCGAGGCTGTCTGCGAGTGACGATCTTCGAGTGACACACCTCCGTGAGCGGCGAAGCGGGAGGCGGGTGGACAGGAGATAGCGCCGGCCGTGCGCTGCGCTTTTTCTGAAGGAGTCTCACCTTCTCGGCAATGAAGCATTGCGAGGTGCTCTCCATGCGTCGACTTCGATTCTCTTCAGCGGTCGCAATGATGATCTGCGCGGGCGCAGCGCTGGCGCCCGGCGCTTGTTCCATCGAAAAGCCAGGTGAAAAAACCATCAATACAGGAATGGCCCTGACGATGAACGTCGACCTCACCACGGACGTGGCGGGGTTCTCGTTCACGGTGAATCGCGTCTCGTGTGCGGGCGAGCAGATCACCCCCTTCAGCAGCATCTTTACCCGGGAGCTGAACGCGATGACGCTCGGCGCCGTGGTCGTCGCAGGCACCAGCGCTCACATGTTCGCCGACGCTTTCGTCGTGCTCGACGCGGGCTGCTATGACGTGCTCTCCCGGCCGACCAAGGACGACGGCACGAACTCGGCCGACTGCTCGGTCGGCATGGCAAACAACGTGGTCGTCAATGACGGTGTCACCACCGAGGTCGAGCTCATCAGTCAATGCGGCGGCGACGTCAAGAAAGGCTCGATCGACGCCCTCGTGCTGCTCAACCACCCGCCCGAGCTGCTCGACCTCACCTTCGGGCCCGACAAGTTCATTTGCTACAACGACCTCCAGACGCTCTGCGCCACGTTCGCGGATCCCGACCACGATCCGGTCGACGTGATCTGGACGCAGGTGTTCGGGCCCCCGCTCCAGTCCGGGCCGACGAACCTGAGCTCGACCAAGAACGCCGACGGCTCGACCACGGAGTGCGTCATGATCAAGCACGCGGGGCCTGGCAAGGTCGAGATGAAGGCGACGGCCTACGACCTCTTCAAGAACCCGAACGGCCCCGGTCTCATCACGTCCGAGTCCTACTTTCAGAGCAAAGGACTGCTGGTCACCTCGCACGACGACCTGCAGTTTCCTTCGTACGGACTCTCCAATACGACCACCTGTCTCTGCGTACCTCACCCGGAGATCATCGACGGCGTCGACAATGACTGCGACGGGCTCATCGACGAAGGCAACGAGATCTGCGGTAACGGGGTCGATGACGACGGCGACGGCCAGATCGACGAGGGGAGCGCCGAGGTCTGTGATGGCATCGACAACGACTGCAACGGTGTCGTCGACGACGGCTCCGCCACCAGCGTCGAGGTCTGCGACGGGAAAGACAACGACTGTGACGGCCAGATCGACGAGGGCCTCCAGCAAATCAACGAGATCTGCGACGGCATCGACAACAACTGCAACGGCCTGGTCGATGAGGGCGGGGTGTGCTCGCCGATGGGCGGTTGCCCGGGTACCTGCTTCGAGAGCAACGCCAGCGGCAACTACCAGGCCAGCGGCCCTTACGACGCCTGCAAGATCACCACGGCCGACGGCGGGTTTGATTATTACCTGTGCAACAACG
>Ga0105048_10002046_pt1 | contig 32606 bp, 28 predicted proteins | sample MAT05_FD_78382 | JGI IMG/M metagenome (GOLD analysis project Ga0105048, IMG submission 78382) | Freshwater microbial communities from Lake Fryxell liftoff mats and glacier meltwater in Antarctica - MAT-05 | ecosystem: Environmental > Aquatic > Freshwater > Ice > Liftoff microbial mat | place... | reverse complement strand
TGCCATTTTGGGTGGAGCTGCATTGGTTCATCAATTTGTAAAAGTGGGCAGGCATGCTATGGTCAGTGGTGGTTCTTTGGTGCGTAAGGATGTGCCGCCATACACCAAATCAGCACGTGAACCCTTGAGTTATGAAGGGGTAAATAGCATAGGTTTAAGAAGGCGAAATTTTACCACAGAAAAAATCGCAGAAATACAAGACATTTACCGAACCCTTTTTGTAAAAGGATACAACACTGCAAAAGCGGTAAAAATTATAGAAACAGAGTTTCAACCAACAAAGGAACGCGATGAGATTTTGCAATTTCTAAAAGAATCTGATCGAGGTATTATGAAGGGTTACGGTAGTAAATAATTTTTTTTTCGCCTTTTCAAATAATAAAATCATATTGAATTTAAAAGTAAGTTTTAAAGATTGCGGAAAATCATTCAATAGGCAATGGCTTTTTCGCAATGTTAACTGTGCTTTTAATGTAAATGAGAAATGGGCATTTTTAGGATCCAATGGTTCGGGCAAAACCACATTAACCATGCTGATTGCCGCACAAACATGGCCCACAGAAGGTGCTATCCAATGGGATTACAACAACCAAACTTTACAAGCCGCACAGGCCTTTTCCATTGTTTCTTTGGCATCTCCTGCTATGGAATTGCCAGAAGAATTTAATTTAAAAGAAATTATAAGCAGCCATGCCGCATTGAAGCCATTTTCTATTCAAAACCCACTAGATGCGCTGGCTGAATTGTGTGAATTTGACCACAAAACACTGATGAAGCCCATTGCAAATTTCAGCAGTGGAATGAAACAAAGGGTAAAACTTTGTTTGGCGGCATTTACAGATACACCCATTTTAATATTGGATGAGCCTCTTACCAATTTAGACAAAAGTGGGGCTTTGGTTTTTCAAAACATTCTTGACAATTATACCCAAAATAGACTACTCATTATTGCTTCCAACAGAGAAGATGAATATGGGATATGCAATAGATTTATTCAACTATCCCCTGGCGGGCATGTTGAAATAAAATGATTCATCAATTTCTATTGATTATAAATTTCTTTGCAGATTTACTTATCCCATTCCATACTTCGGCGAGGTAAACCCCATTCGGCAGAGAACTTAAATTTAAGTTCACCAAAGCTTCAGTGGCCAGTAAAGCTGTTGAATACACTTTATTCCCAAGCACAGAATAAATACCAATTTCCCAATTTCCAAATGCGTTGCCACGCTGAATGGTGAGACTTCCATTGCTAGGGTTTGGGAATAAATTAAATGCTGGTTTGGCGTATAGATGGGTTACGCTTACTCCCACTTTAGAACCTTTTGATGTTACTATATTTAAGCCACCGCGGCTATTTCCCATAATTACTTCTGGAATAGAATCACCATCCAAGTCAATGGCCGCTGAAACCAAATTTGCGCCAAAATCTGGACGAGTAGAATCTGTTTTGTTCATTTGCCAAACCCAATCAATATCCGCCTGCAAGGAGTCAAACACGCTGTGACCTGCGGTATGGTATAACCTGGCAATGCCATGGCCAGTGCTAACCAAAACATCCTGATTTCCATCATGGTCAAAATCAGCAACAGTAGGTACCGCATTTCCATAACTCAACATAATCCAATTCGGGCTGTTATAAACCCATTCATTGGCCCGCATTCCATATGCATTTCCTGGCGACAACGTGTAACTCGGACTGCTTTTGGTTCCTGTATTTTTGAAAAGCTTGACCCCACCGTAATAATAACCCACGAGCAAATCTGGCAAGGAATCATTGTCATAATTAAATACTACTGGCGCTGCATTTGAGATTCCAAATCCCGAAGGTTTTTTCACAAATTGAGAATCAGCCAAAGTAAGATTCATTGCATTGCCTTTGCCACCGCTGTTTTTAAAGAACCAAACTTGACCCGTTCTTTCGCCTGCCAACAAATCTGCATCGCCATCCCCATCTACATCTCCAAAACTAATTATTAAATCGGAAAGTCTGTGCGACGAAATAGACAAATAATCACCGGTAACGAATTCAAATTTTGCGGAATCTTTTTTGCCCACATTTTTATACAAGGCAATTCTGTCTTGCGTCCCTTTGGTTTTTTCCCAATCACCATCATTGGCTATAAACAAATCCATATCCCCGTCCCCGTCATAATCCGCAAAAGCAGGTGCCGTTTTCCCTCCCAAATCCAAGGTTTGTTCTTGCAACAAATTGTCCTTTTGAAATTTAAAATCAGGTTTGTTGTTTTTTCCAAAATTTCTGTAATACCACAGTTGATTTATTTCACGGACATTGCCCGGATTGTTTGCGTCTCCGTTAGGGCTAGTGACCAAATCCAAAATGGAATCTCCATCTATATCCACCATAAAGCCAGCTGGAAAATCATAATCACAGGCGCGGGTTGTATTCCGCGGAAAAATACTATCCCAAAGCACCATGGTGTCGTACCTATGGTTAAATTCCTTTTTGCCATTTTTTAAAAATGTCATATGCTTGGAGCCTATGTTAGAAAGTACTACTTCTTTATCTCCATCCTCGTCATTGTCGAACATCAAAATAGAAGCACCGCCAACATGCCTGGGTTTTAATTTATCTTTGTATGGGCAGCTGCCCAAATTAATTGTATTTAAATAATCATTAAAATATCCAAAACAAATATCCATGATTTGAAACTCGAAAGTGTCTTTGTTCCAACTGAAATCGGAACGGACATCTGAGAACATTTTATAAATCTGGTTGGATTGATCGTAAGTAATAATATCTACATCGCCGTCGCCATCCACATCGGAAATTTCCGGCAAATCTGCAATAGAAAGGGCCAAACCGTTGTATAAGATGGGAAAAGGTGGTGCATATTGATTGCGGTAATACATATCTCCCAAATCTTTAAATTTAGGCACGGAGTCGCCTAACTTTGTTGTATTCAAATAAATATGCAAACTATTGCCATCCACAAGGGTGAATATGTCCATTTTTTTATCTGAATTGAGATCAGCCATTTTGTAGTAGGTTTGCCCTGCTGGAAAATAGGACTCATATTCTGGGGCATACTTTAAGGATTTGTTTTTTAAACGAATGAATGGCAATATTTTGCTGTCTGTTCTTTCAAAACAAACGATATCCATAATGCCGTCATTGTTCAAATCGAAATTTTGAAATTGGGTGCTATTGAAGCCCCCGATAAATGGCTCTGTATATGTAAAAATACCGCTTTTTATGGGCAAATATCCGCGCGTATAATACTTTGGCGGGCTTGCAATCGGTTGGGAGAAAAGATTAGAAAAACCCAAAAAACATAAATAAAATAAGAATTTGTTTTCACACATATTTAAGTACAAATTTAGCCAAAGAAACGAATTCCACTTACCTTTGACAAGTAATATTTATTAAATGTTGCCTGTATCAATAGAAATTATACACTCCCATTACAAAAGTTGCGGATTCAAATTGGGAACCGACACCCGGAATATAGTTTCTGGTTCGGTATTTTTTTGCTTAAAAGGACCCAACTTTGATGGCAATTTATTTGCTACAGAAGCGCTGGAAAAAGGCGCTGCATTTGCGGTTGTAAGCGATTTAGCTGTTTGTACAGATGAAAGAATTTTGTACGTACCGGATACACTTATTGCTTTGCAACAACTTGCCCATTTTCACCGCGAACACTTAGATACTCAAATTATAGGTATCGGCGGCAGCAATGGAAAAACCACAACCAAAGAATTGTGCGCTATAGTTTTGGGAACAACATTCAAGTATCATGCAACCAAAGGCAATTTAAACAACCACATTGGTGTGCCCCTTACCCTCTTGGAGTTAGATGGCACGGAAGATATAGCCATAATAGAGATGGGCACAAACCACATTGGCGAAATGAAGGTAATTTGCGATATTGCCGCCGTCGATATTGGAATTGTGACCAATGTAGGCAAAGAACATTTGGAAGGATTTGGCAGCATAGAGGAAATTGCCAGGGAGGAATCTGAACTTTATTTATCCTTAATGAAAGACAATGGATTTGCCTTGATAAATGCTGACGATCCATGGTTAAGTAATATGGCAAAACGATTGAATACAAAATTTAGCTACGGCATTGAGAATATTGCAGACCTACGAGCAGAGTTGATTGAAAGTATGCCCACTTTAAAATTTAATCTACAATATAAAAGCAAAACACATGGACCTTATCAAGCGCAACTTGGCGGTTCTTTTAACCTATACAATATTTTATCAGCTGTTGCATTGGGCATTACTTTGGGTTTGGATATCGAAAAGTGTGCCTTGGCTGCTTGCAACTATTTGCCAACAAACAACAGATCTGAATGGCGGATTTTAAACGGCAAACAAATATTAATGGATGCTTACAATGCAAATCCAAGCAGTATGGAGTTGGCGTTGACGGAGTTTGCAAAAATTCCTGGGCGGAAAACCGTTTGTTTAGGCGACATGCTAGAATTGGGAGACTTTTCCAAGGCAGAGCATAAAACCATAGCAGATTTAGCAAATAGCTTGGGCTTTGACCATGTTTGGTTTGCAGGGCAAGAATTCCACACTGCCACAAACCAATCTGCACATGCCTTTATACATACAGACGACTTGGTCGCTTTTTTGAAACTAAATCCTGTTCGTGAGCAGTTTGTGCTTATCAAAGGCAGTCGTGGCATGATAATGGAGAAGGTGCTTAATGCCTTTTAGGCAATAAGTAAGAATTAAAATCGTTATACAGAATTAGACAAACACACAATTAGATGAACCGTAAAGCGCAACTTGCATTATCCATATTTCTATTATTTTTTTCATACAGAACTGCGGCTCAGCATACATTTTACAGCCATTTCAAAAGTTTGGGCACTGTGTCTACAAACAATCTTACTGGCACACCGCGCACAGAAATTGGCAGCGTAAAACCAGGCAATTTCATTATACAATGCGCCAGCAAAGGGGATGGCATGGTAATACAGTTTTTACAAAAAAATGAGGATGGAGAATGGACTGCTGGCCCCGACTGGAACGTAACCGAACGACCTACCCAATATTTTGCTGACAATCCAAAATCTATATTGTATAAAGCAGTCACCAATTTTGGAGACAATGCAAGAATTGTTTATGTAAAAGGAAGTTACCTCATGTTTCTTACTACAATTGGATCGGGTTGGATCTATTACGAACAGAATTTGGTCGAAGCTACGGATATTTTAAAAGAAGCGTTTGACGTAATTCAAGCAGATGGCAAAACGGTTTACCATTACAACCACTCGGCAGAAGTGAGTGCTTGGACATCCTCGCTGTTAAGCGGCGATGACAATCGTTTGATTTTCTTGGCACCAGAAGAAGGGGCTGAATATCGCATTCAGGACACCATGAATTCTAGGAGATATAGCTTTCTACAAACCCAACCCTATTCGAGTTTGTTGTTTAGAGAGCAACTAGGAGATCCTTTGCATTTTAACGGAGATACAATTACACTTACAAGGGATTATTTAAAAGACAGAAACGACAGGATACCCAAACAATTTAGGTACATGTGGTATTATCCTGACAACATAGAATTGCTTACATGGAGTGCCGAATGCCCCTCTTGCACCAGTGAAAATTGGAACAATTGGGAAACCAGCAAAGGGATGTTGTTATTCACCTGCAACGATATTGCTAGGGTAAAATTGGAAGTAAAGTATAGGTTGATAAAACCTAAGTTAACAAGCGGGAAAACAGATACCATACGCATTTTAAAAACCATTAGGGATACTGTATTTATTGATAGTAAAATCAAACCTAAACCCGCAGCAGGCAGAAGTGTAGTAGAGAAAGAGACTTTAAAAATAAAATCTCAAAAACTTACCATAGCCGTGTGGGACAACGCGGGAATAGATGGCGATATTATATCTTTGCAACTTAATGGAAAGGTAATATTAAGCAACTTAAGGTTGGACAAATGCAAAACAACCTTTACAATAGACTTAGATCCTGGTGAGAATATATTGATTATGAAAGCTGAAAACTTAGGGACATCTCCACCCAATACAGCATCCTTCCTATTTACAACAGAAAGTTTTAAAAAATTCATCACATTGCGTTCGGATATGGGTTACAGCGAATCTGTAAAAATTCTTGTAGAGTAGATCTTGTTTTTGCATTGCCCAGCCTAGCTTACAAATAGCTTTGTTGGCATCCAAAACCGCAATCAATCAAGATAAAAGATGTAATTATAATCCTACAAAAGCAATTATTGGAGAAAACAGGTTGAAAAAAATGGTTATTATCGAAAGAAAATCTGTATTTAAGGTTAAAAAATTGATTGAAAATATTATATTTGCGGATTATTTCGGCTCTGCTATGGAGATCTGAGTGATTTAATGACCAAATAACCGACAAACAAGCAACCTTAGAAACATTTGTTTGGTTAAAACTAAAATTGAAATAGTTACCCAAACCAAACGCTAGTAAAAGCAAACTGAATGATGTTAAACGAAATACGACTCAGGAGAGCAATGGCCTTTTACCAATTCAGAAGTTTGAATTGGATGGAAAGAATTTCTATATATCGATGCGATAACCTAATGAATAATACCCTTTTAAATAAGAAAAAAAAGAATAAATGAATAACGTTGTCAATAAATTAGACTATTGGGTTGACCAAAACCCAGACAAACTTCTATTTGCATTTTTAGACATTAATGGAGATTTTACAGAAAAGTATTCTTATGCTGAGTTTGCTGAACGGACCAAAGTCATTGCATCTAATCTTTCCGCCAATTATAATTTCAAAAAAGGAGACCGCATTTTACTTGCATACCCTCCAGGTGTAGAAATGATTTGTGCCTTTTTCGCCTGTGCGCGCAAAGGTCTAATTCCCGTTCCAACCTATCCACCTTCTTCTTCTGGCTTTCAATCTGCTTACTACAAAATGGCCTATATTGCCAAAGATTGTGGCGCAGTGGGCGTATTAACCAACAGTGAGTACTATTGGTCGATGAAACTGAATCTTGATCGCAACAACATCGTAGAAAAAACCAATTTATCCGAAATTCCTTGGATCAATACTGGCGAATTTCTAATTAAAGTTGGCGAAGACCAGCCTGTGGTTGAAAACGATATATTATTTCTTCAGTACACATCTGGCTCTACCACTGAGCCTAAAGGTGTAATGGTATCCCACAGCAATATGTTTAGCAATGCCGCTGCGGTAATTGACCATGTTCCTATCGGTGTATCTTGGCTTCCACAATACCACGATATGGGCTTGATTGGGTATTATTTGTTCTTTACCATGCTGGGCGGAACTACCTACGGCCTGTCTACTTTAGATTTTATCAGAAAACCATCCTTATGGTTAGAATCGATTGCTAAATTCAAGGCTACAGCAACGTCGGCGCCAAACTTTGCATTTGATTATGTTTTGCAACCCGGCAAATTGTCTGAAGAATGTTTAGGTAATCTAGATTTCAGTTCCATGAAATTTTTAATGACAGCGGCGGAACCAGTCATGACTTCTACCTATGAAAATTTTCTCAACTTTTTCAAACCATACGGTCTTAAAGATGAGAGTTTCTTTGCCGCTTACGGACTGGCAGAAAACACCTTGGCGGTTTCAAATTATGGTCGAAAATTCGTCCATCTTGATACTACAGAATTTAACAACAACAAAATACAATTAACTACCGCCAAAGACGATTTCGCAACCAACATTATGAGTTGCGGGCCGGCCTTGACCAATCAAATAATAAAAATTGTAGACAAAGACACTTTTGCAGATCTTGGTTCGGATGCTATTGGTGAGATTTGGCTTACGGGTCCAAACAAATGCCTTGGATATTGGAACAAACCCGCATTAACCAAAGAAGCATTTGAAGCAAAAATTGCTGGCGATGAATCGGGTGACACATACTTACGCACGGGAGATTTAGGTTTCTTACACGAAGGTGAAATTTATATTTGTGGCAGAATGAAGGACATGATCATCATTCGTGGCCTGAATTATTATCCGCATGACATTGAAAAAATTGTAGAGGAATCGAGCAAATCTATCCGCGAAGGATTTACTGCCGCATTTGCTATTGAAGAAAACGGCGAAGAGAAATTGGTTATTGTTGCCGGTATAAAAGACAAAAAGAACATTCCAGATCCTCTAAAAATTACCGAGGAAATTAGAAAACGTCTGAATATTTTAACGCATTCAATCACTTTCGTACCTACAAAGAGCATTCCCAAAACTTCTTCTGGAAAAATCATGCGTTCGAAAGCCAAACAGATGTGGATTGCCAAAGAATTTGAGGTAATTAAAGATTTTTCTTCGATGGCTGAAATCAATGATGCTGGCTTGGAGATTAAAGCTTCTTCTTCTCCATTTGAAGAAATTAAACGCAAATATGGCTTTACTGGGGATGAAACTTTTTCGCTGGTACATGCCTTAGATTCCATGGATTTGGTATTGTTGATTCACGATACCAAAAACCTACTTAAAGACAATGGTGCAGCAAAACTTTCCAACGACATTGATGCAAGATTGTTACAGGAACTAAGTGTTTCCGAATTCTTTGATTTGATTGAACAATTTAGAAATTCATCTTTTATTGCCATCAACAAACTGAAGAAAACCATTCATAAACTGCAAAAGGAACACAAAGATTTTGAACAGAAAAAAATGCTTCAAGATGCCAAGTTGAGTTTTGCCATGACTGCTCCCAAATACAACCCAGAACATCTAAAAAGTGGCAATATTTTGCTTACAGGTGGAACAGGCTTTTTGGGTCCATTTATTATGAAAGCATTGCTAGAACAGAACAATGACAACATTTATGTTTTGGTTAGGGCAAAGGACGAAGCAGAAGGCAAAGCACGATTGAAGCAAGCGATGGAACTTTCAAATATTGAAGAAAGTGACTATATCGAAGAATTCGAAAAACGCATTATTCCGGTTTGTGGCGATTTGGCGCAATCTAAATTGGGATTGAGTCAAGCCAATTGGGATTTCTTATCCAAAAACATACATTCCATTTATAACAACGGTGCATTGGTGAATTATTTGTTCAACTACGAAAAAATGAGAAGCGCCAATGTGACCGGAACCAATGAAATCATCAAATTGGCATTGGACGGGGAGCCTAAAGTATTGAACCATGTTTCTACTACTTTCATCTTTGGCTGGGCTGTAAAAGACACCTTGAATGAGTCAGATTCTTGCGACAACTTAGACTTGCTCGATTTTGGATACAGCCAAACCAAATGGGTATCTGAACAAATTGTTTTGGATGCACAACGTCAAGGATTGCAAGCAAGAATTTTCCGTCCTGCACTTATTTCACCATCCGTAAATGGCGGGGGTAATAACTTCGATATTGCGGTACGTTTGGTTGCCTTTATGATCAACCACGGAATTGGTGTAAATTCATTCAACCAAGTGAGTTTTACCCCTGTGGATATTGTAGGTAATAATATTGTTGCCATTTCTGGCTTGCCTGATACAGTCAACAAATCTTTCCATGTTACCCGCGATAAATATGCGAGAATGAAGGACATAACTGACATCATTCATACATTAACTGGCACTAATTTTAAACAGTTTGAAATTCCACAATTTGTTCCAGAAGTTGTAAGCCGCTGCACCACTGAAGATTTGCTTTTCCCATTGTTGGATTTCTTGGTACGTTCCGTTGACAACATTGCCGCAATGGAATATAAATTATACGACAACAGCAATTATCAAAATGCAAAATTGCAGTCACCGCATGCCATTCAAGACCCAAGCTTGGATGATACGGTAAAAGGTATGGTAAGAATGATGATTAACCGTGAAATTATCAGTGCAAGATTGTTGGAAACAACAACTTCAAACAGTAAAAAATAGTAGCAAAACGAACAAAAGAAGATGGGCTAGCCCATCTTCTTTTGTTTATGCACGAATAAATTGCTATTTACAATAGATTTCCCTTATTTTCGTTTTCATATTATGCATAAACAGTTACTCTGTTTTTTTGTATTTCTTCTTTTTGCCCAATTAAAAGCCCAAGAGCCAAAAGGCACTGGAAAAAATGTGGTTTTAAAAATCAAAACTTCGTATAACGCCACCATAGAAAAGCTTTTACCCACAGGCCATTGGAAATATACCAATGCAGAAGGGGAGCTATGCAAAGAAGGTGATTACAAAGTGGAAGGTGAAAAAAGCTACCAAACAGGTACTTGGTTGTATTACAATACGGAAGGTCTGGTCTTCGTAAAAATAACCTACGCCAAGGACAAACCACAACAAATTGAAATCCTAGATTCCGGATCCAACCAATGCGGCAAAAGCAATTTATCTATAGAAATAGATACCGCTGATGTTTACCATGTAAAGTGTTTTGAGTGCAAGGACATTTTGAAATTTTCGGTGGCCAAAGTTCCTACAAAAGTCAGCTTTTCTGAACTCAAAGGGGAAGCCAATGGCGGCGATTCAAAAATAGAAAAAGCTGGAGGTTTGGTGGTATACCCAATTCCGAATACATCCAACGGCAATGGCGATTTCACGGGCAGTGCCACCATACAAAACGACAGCGTATGGATATTGAAATATCCTATCATTTCTGCTTCCTTAATAAAAGGAATAGATATAAAAAATAAAAGAAATTTGGTACTAAACCCCGGTTTCGACCGAAATTACAAACACAAAAAAACGGCAGCCGAAATTAAACCAAAGAGAAAGATTTTTCCGTATTGGTTTGAAGCCTCAGAAACTCCAGACCCTATTGTAAAAAACAAAGAATCCTACGCAGGTTTTAGGGTTATTGGCGGCAATTATGAAGTGATTGGCGGTGAACTTTTAAAACCACTAGAGGCAGGCGAAAAGTACTGTTTTCAAATGCAAATCAAACTGAAAGAAACCAACCGAAGAGCCACCACAAATGCTGGCGTCATTTTATCAGAAGAAGTTCTCGATTTTGACAAATTCACAACTGCAGATTTCTTGAATCACCCAGCAAAAATTATTTCTGCCGATAGTTTATATCTATGCCAACGTGAAAACTGGCAAACCATATCGGGGAATTTTGTAGCCAATGGAGACGAACGTTTTCTTTACATTGGGGCTTTCCCTCCCAATTACAAATTGAATATTTTACAAACCGATCCTATAGATACTGCAACCCTATTTCCCGGTGCATATGAAATTTATTATTACGTAGACAATGTGTTGCTCATGAAATCGGATACTGCAGTTCGTTGTATTTGCAACATCAATGATTGTCCGCCAGAAGAAGATACTTTAAAAGCAGCAGAACTGGTAAAAATTGCAAAGCAATTTGTATTTCGCAACATTCAATTTGAAACCAACAAAACCATTTTGCTGTTGAGTGCATCCCCTTCTTTAGATAGTTTAATGGAATTGTTGGAAGAAAATCCAAAAATGCGACTGAGAATCACTGGACATACAGACGGAGATGGAGAAGAGGATGCCAACCAAATTTTGAGTGAAGAGAGGGCAAAACGCGTGTATGATTTTTTGGTAGAAAACGGCATTGATGCCACCAGGTTGGAATATGACGGTAAAGGAGAAACAGAACCCATTGAGGGCAATAAAAATGCAAAAGGAAGGGCTAAAAACCGAAGGGTGACTTTTACCGTTTTGGATTAAAAAAACTAAAAAAATGTATGAATATCAACTCACTTTTTTTGCACTATTAGTTCTTTTCAACACCTCCACATCAGCGCAAACGGGCAAATAGACTAAAAAGAAAAGTCTTCCAGATTCTATGAGAATAGAAGCTGGCGCATTTGATGCTAATGGAAAAATCTATATCCTTACAGGAAGGCATGGGTCAAATTATTTTGCTACTGTTTGGGAATATACACCTGGAAAAGATACATGGATTCGAAAGTCAGACTTCCCTGGCGGAGGTAGACGTGAGTTGGCCTGCTTTAGTATAGGAAACAAGGGCTATGTAGGCACAGGAAGGGACGTTAGCGGGGCATACAAAGACTTCTACGAATACGATGCAACTTCAGACAAGTGGACTAAAAAGAAAGATTTTGGGGGCACAGTGCGACGTGATGCACTAGGATTTTCCATTGGAAATAAAGGGTATTTTGGTACAGGTCAAAACCCCACAGGAACTGTCAATTACAATGATCTATGGGAATATGATACATCTGCCAACACGTGGACTCAAAAAACAAGTTTTACAGCGGGGAATATTCGAAATGCTGCTTTTGGTTTTTCAATTGGAACCAAAGGCTATGTAACAACAGGGAGAAATCTAAGTTCTGAATACAACGATGTTTGGGAATATGACCAAACTGGAAATACTTGGAGCAAAAAAAACAATTTTGGCGGTACGGTTAGATCTGAAGTGGTAGGGTTTGTGATAGGCAGCAAAGCTTTTATAGGAACAGGCTATGATGCCACTGGCAATCTTTCCGATTTTTGGATGTATAATCCTGCAACCGACTCTTGGATTCCAGAAACCAGTTTTCCAGGGGGAGCTCGTCAGGAAGGAGTTGCAGGGTCCGCGGGCGGAAAAGGTTACCTTGGCTTTGGAACAATTGCATCCTTAGGTGCCCAAAATGACTGGTGGGAGTTTGACCCTACACCTCCTGCAAGCAAAGATAATTATGAAAAATTGAACTTTAAATTAAACCCAAATCCCGCACAAAACACAATCCGAATATCATTTGAAAATACACAAAACAAAGATGTATCCCTGTATATTTATGATTTGTCTGGTAGAGAGGTTAATTCAAAAAAGTTCTCAGCGTCAATCGGCGGTTATCAAACTTTTAACTTGGATATTTCGGGTATTCAAAATGGGATGTATTATTTAAAATTCTTATCCGGAGATATTTGTAAAATCGAAAAACTAGAAGTGGTTGAAGGACCCTAAAAAAATGAGATACATCTGAAAGAACGCATCTTTCTCTACCAAAAAATCTCTTTCAATTTTAACTTCTTGCCAGTCAGCAATTCATTAAATAGTAACAAATGCGAATTGGCGAATGGCTGCGTTTGCCAAAGTTTTTACCATAGTCACTTTTTGTTTATTTCCCAAAAAGCAAAATACCACCGCCGGTAAGTACCAAATTGATAATGGCCAGTGGAATTAAACTCTTCCAACCCAAATGCATCAATTGGTCGTAGCGAAAACGAGGCAAAGTCCAACGGATCCACATAAATAGGAAAATAAAGAACCCTATTTTAGCAAAGAAAGCCAGTACTTCTATCATTGCCAGCCAATTTGGATGGGTACCAAACCAAGCCGCATCCATGAATGGAAAATTGTAACCGCCAAAATAAACGGACGCCATTACCGCACTGCTGATAAACATGTTGATGTACTCTGCAAAAAGATAAAAGCCCAATTTCATGCTCGAATATTCAGTATGGTATCCGCCAATCAGTTCGGTTTCACACTCCGGCAAATCAAAAGGTGCACGGTTGGTTTCGGCCAAGGCACAAATTAGAAAAATGAAAAAACCCAAGGGTTGGTAAATGATATTCCACTGCATGCCATGCCAGCCGCTTTGTTGGTTAACGATATGGCGCAAACTCAAATCACCACTAATCATGATTACGGCAATCAACGAAAGTCCCATGCCCAATTCATAACTGATCATTTGTGAACTTGCGCGTATGGCTCCATATAAAGAGTATTTGTTGTTGGAGGCCCAACCACCAATCATGATGCCATAAACACCCACACTTACAATACCCATAATATACAGTATTCCAATATCTACATCGGCTACTTGCAATGAAATATGGCGCCCTCCGAGTATCAAATCTCCACCCCAAGGAATAACAGCACTGGTAATGCAGGCGGTAATCATTGCCAAACCAGGACCCAAAATAAACAACCATTTTTCGGCATTTTTGGGAATTAATTCTTCCTTGAAAAACATTTTACCCCCATCGGCGAAAGGTTGCAGTATGCCAAAAATACCAGCCCGATTGGGTCCCAAACGGTCTTGCATAAATGCAGCTACTTTCCTTTCTCCGTAAGTGAGGTAAAGTGCCACACCTAAGGTTATGGCTGTAAGTATCGCTATTAAAATGCTCTTTTCGAGCAACATTGAAAATTCCATTTTAAGCTTCGTTCAATAAGGGTGTATGTTGGGGAATGGGAGACTCATATTTATTGGCAGAAATTACGGAATGGCGGTCGATATGACGTGGACCTTCAAAAACCCAATCTGTATTTTCTTTCTTTTCAAAACGACATTCGTTGCAGATAAAATCCTTCACTTCGCCAAATTGGTCTTTTCTTGCAGTTATTCTAGCAATTTCATCGCCAATCATCCAAGCCACTGCATGTCCTTTGCATTTTGGATTGCCGCAATCGCGGTGCACATCCATGGGTTTTGTATACCAAACCCTGCTTTTAAAACGAAAAGTTTTGTCGGTTAAAGCGCCCACGGGACAAACATCAATAACATTGCCAATAAAATCGTGGTCCAATGAATTTTGGATATAGGTGCTAATTTCTGCAGCATCGCCCCTTTTCATGATGCCGTGTTCGCGTTTGTCTGTCAATTGGTCTGCAGTATAAACGCAACGGAAACACATAATGCAACGTGTCATATGCAATTTGATATAATCTCCAATGTCTATTTTATCAAATTCGCGGCGTTTAAATTCATACCGAGAATGGGCCAAACCATGTTCAAAAGCAAGATTCTGCAAATCACATTCTCCAGCTTGGTCACAAACCGGACAATCCAATGGATGGTTTATGAGCAGAAACTCAACAATGCCTTTGCGCGCATCTAAAGTGCGTTCACTGGTTTTGTTTTTTATTTCCATGCCATCCATAACGGTAGTACTGCAACTTGCCACCAATTTCGGCATCGGTCTTGGGTCTTTTTCGCTGCCCTTGCTCACTTCTACCAAGCAAGTTCTGCATTTTCCGCCACTTCCTTTTAAACTGGTATAATAACACATTGCTGGGGGAACAGCTTCGCCTCCCACTATGCGGGCTGCATTTAAAATGGTTGTACCCGGATCTACCTGAACGGCAATGCCGTCAATGGTAACTGTAAATTTCTCTGTCGCTTCAGACATATTTTTGTTCTATAATTTAAGCGTTAACCGTTTCAAATATTTTATCTTTCACCAAGCCATAATTTCTTTCGAGGCAGGTTTTGGGTTCATTTACATGCCATTCAAACTCTTCCCTAAAATGGCGAATTGCAGCGGCAACTGGCCAAGCTGCAGCATCTCCCAGCGGGCAAATGGTATTTCCTTCAATTCTCCGTTGTATATCCCACAACAAATCAATGTCTTCCATTTTACCGTGTCCATATTCCATTCTGTGGAGTACCTTCTCTAACCACCCAGTACCTTCTCGGCAAGGGCTGCATTGTCCGCAACTTTCATGGTGGTAAAAACGGCTAAAATTCCAAGTATTGCGCACAATACACTGGTCTTCATCATACACAATAAATCCACCCGAACCCAGCATACTTCCAGTGGCAAAACCACCATCTGACAAACTTTCGTACGACATTAAACGATCTTCCCCTTTGGCCGTTTTACAAACCAAATAATGGGGTAAAATTGGTACGGAAGATCCACCAGGAACGCATGCCTTTAATTTTTTTCCATTCTTTATTCCTCCCAAAAAATTATCACCGTAGATAAATTCTTCCACGGTCATATTCATATCAATTTCATACACACCCGGATTGTTGATATTGCCAGAAGCAGAAATCAATTTGGTACCTGTACTTTTTCCGATTCCAATTTTGGCATATTCATCTCCACCGTCATTTACAATAGGCACAACGGCAGCTATGGTTTCTACATTGTTTACCACACTTGGACATTGCCATAGTCCTTTTACGGCAGGAAATGGCGGTTTCATGCGTGGGTTTCCGCGCAAACCTTCTAAACTCTCAATCATTGCCGTTTCTTCGCCACAGATATAAGCTCCAGCGCCGCATGTAACAGCCAAATCTAAATTGTAACCAGTGCCCAAAATATTTTTACCCAACCATCCGTTTGCATAAGCTTCTGCAATGGCTTTTTCCAAAATGCGAAGCACATACATGTATTCGCCGCGGATATAAATATAACTTTGGTTTGCGCCTAGGGCATAGCTACTGGTAATCATGCCTTCAATTAAAAGATGGGGAAGTTTTTCCATCAAATACCGGTCTTTGAAAGTACCCGGTTCGGATTCATCTGCATTGCAAAGTAAGTAGCGGGGAATGCCCTCGGGTTTTGCCAAAAAGCTCCATTTCATGCCTGTTGGAAAACCTGCACCACCTCTACCGCGCAGTCCGCTTTTTTTCACTTCTTCAACCACCTCATCAGGGGTCATTGTTTTTAGTGCCTTTTCAACGCTGCGGTATCCACCTTCTTTTCGGTAAACATCATAGCTTTCTATTCCGGCTACTGCAACTTTATCCAATAAAAGTTTGCGACTCATTGTTCTTTTTTCTTTTCTAATGTTAGTTCCACTCTCTGGTACAAAGGAGTATCTTCGGCCAATTCAGTCCATTCCTTTTCTTCAGTCTGATAATAATACCTTAATGCATCCGCACAAATATCCAGCCCATTTGGCCATTCTAAAGACCTGCCATTTCCACTTAATTTAACTTTTTCAAATTTTAACGAATCCACCAATTCTTTTTCTAACCCTTCAAATGTAAGTATTTCTCTAAAATCACAATGCCTCTTAGCTCCATCATTAAAAGACAATGTTAATGTATGAGGCGCATTGTATAATATAGATAGAAGTTGAATCATAACAAAGGCTCCATTCTATTCAGTTGTTTTTTTTGTATCGCAAAGTCCCAATTATTTAAGAATTCATTCCGATGAATTGAATACCAATCATGGATGAGTTCCAAAGCCCTCGTTGGCATATTTTCCGAGATAATATTGCAGGTGGAAATGGAAATCACGGCGTCAAATTCTCCATAAATTGCATGAAAATGAGGAGGATTGTAGTCCCCGTAAAACATATATATAACAATTCCCTAAACCCTGCATATTTCTGGCATTTTACATCCCCATATAATTTGTTTTGGGATTTTTTCGGTACATTTCTATCAATTCATCCACTTTTGCTTCGGTAAGGTGTTCGTGGAATTTTTCTCCTGCTTGCAACATGGGTGCATACCCACAAGCGCCTAAGCATTCCACTGTTTTAAGGGTAAAAAGTCCGTCAGCCGTTGTTTCGCCGTCTTTAATACCCAATTTGTTTTCGATATAGGAAACGATTTTTTCAGCCCCTTCAATCATACATGGTCCGGTGCGGCAAACTTCTAGTTTTACTTTCCCTACAGGTTTTACATCGTACATGCTGTAAAATGTTGCAACCTCATACACTTCCACCGGATTTAAATGCAACAGCCTGGCTACGTAATCCATCACTGGAGCATCCAGCCAGCCAAAATGGGCTTGTGCAATGTGCAACAACCGCAGCAATGCACTCTTTTGTTTTCCCTCAGGGAACAATTTTATTACCCTGTCTACTTCTGCAAGTATCTCTGCAGGAAACTGGATTTCACCTTGAACTGCTTCCAAAATTGGTTCGTTTAAAATAAGCCGCGAATATAGGATATGAAACATGCCTATCATAGAAGCATTTGAATGATTTTTCAACGAATTTTCAAGAAAAAATGACAGTAATAAAAAGTATATTGTGTTTCCAACTTTATATGCTACTTTTGCCTAAGTTGCAGCGCATCTATTCTATATTACTCATTTTGATTTTTTTAATAGCACAAACACCTGCGCAACAACTTTTAAAACTTCCCCTGCTGATTGAACATTTTAACGAACACAAACAAGGCCGCGCTTCCTTTGATTTGGGTGATTTTTTCAAAATGCATTATGTAGATGCTGAAAAAAAAGACAAAGATTACGAAAAAGACATGCGGTTGCCGTTTAAGAAAAATGACATGCACTTCTTTGCAGGGGTTTTTTTGTGTATCCAATCTGAATATTTAGAGATTGAACCCGTTTCTGTTGTTTCGAACAAAATATACCCAACCATAGATCCGGCTTTGTGCAATTGGATTCATGGGTCCATTTGGCAGCCCCCCAAAGAAATATTGGGTTAATTCAGTCCGGTCATAAAAAATGGACGTGCAGGCGGATTAATATCCTGCAAAATTTACAAATTTTAATTTTAAAAATACAAATGAATAGCGTGTATATTCATCTGCTGCTTCATGGTCTTTCCTATTGCGATAGATTCATTTGCCAGGATGGAATATGCATTCAACAAGAAAAAAGGAGCTCGGCAATAACATGCTTAACAAAACAATAGAATTCTCAATAAAAAATAAACTCATCATCGGGTTGTTTACCTTAGGTTTAATACTTTACGGCGCTTTTCAAGTAACCCAATTGCCGATTGATGCGGTGCCGGACATTACCGACAATCAAGTACAAGTGATTACCGTATCCCCATCTCTTGGGGCGCCAGACGTAGAAAGGCTGGTTACATTTCCGGTGGAACAAGCCAATAGCAATATACCAGGAATCAAAGACATACGGAGCTTTTCTAGGTTTGGGCTGTCTGTGGTTACTTTGGTTTTCGATGAAAACACAGATGTATATTGGGCAAGGCAACAGGTTTCAGAAAGGTTGCAAGAAATCAACAACAACATTCCTACAGGCGTAGGCACCCCAGAATTGGGGCCTGTTACCACGGGGTTGGGCGAAATTTACCAATATGTAATTCGACCAACAAAAGGGTTTGAAGGCAAATACAATGCAATGGAGTTGCGAACAATCCAAGATTGGTATGTGCGTCGCCAACTTTTAGGCGTTAAAGGTGTTGCCGATGTAAGCAGCTTCGGCGGCTTATTGAAACAATATGAAATTGCCGTGGATGCCCACAAACTCAAAGCCACAGGAGTTACCATTAACGAGGTGTTTGATGCATTGGCAAAAAACAACCAAAACACTGGAGGAGGTTACATAGAAAAAGGGCCCAATCTGTATTTTATCCGCAGTGAGGGCTTAATTACGAATGAAAACGACTTGTCCCTTATTCCTGTTAAAAATAACCCCAGCGGCTTGCCCATTTTGATCCGCGATGTGGGTAAAATCCAAACAGGGGCAGCAACAAGATATGGCACCATGTACTACAACGACGAAATGGAAGTGGCAGGCGCAGTTGTGATGATGTTAAAGGGTGCTAATAGCAATTTGGTCATCGAAAATGTAAAAGAACGCATTGCAAAAATTCAAAAAACGTTGCCAAAAGGGGTGGTGATTGAACCCTTTTTAGACCGAACCAAAATGGTAAACAATGCCATAGGCACTGTAAAAACAAACTTGTTAGAAGGGGCGCTTATTGTGCTGTTTGTGCTGATGCTGTTTCTAGGAAATTTCAGAGCCGGAATTATTGTGGCATCGGTAATTCCACTGGCAATGTTGTTTGCCATTATCATGATGAATTGGTTTGGCGTAAGTGGCAACCTCATGAGTTTGGGCGCATTGGATTTTGGATTGATCATTGATGGCGCTGTCATTATTGTGGAAGCTGTTTTGCACTTTTTAAACCACAGTAAAACCCTAAATAAAACTACAGATTTGCTCCCTAAGGAAATGGATGGAATTGTGCATAAAACAACAAGCCGTATGATGAACAGTGCTGTATTCGGTCAAATTGTTATTTTGGTAGTTTACCTTCCCATTTTTGCACTATCCGGCATTGAAGGCAAAATGTTTAAACCCATGGCTCAAACGGTAACCTTTGCCTTGATTGGGGCCTTTATCCTTTCCTTAACTTATGTTCCCATGATGAGTGCATTGTTTTTGAGTAAAAAAACCAATCACAAGAAGAATTTTTCAGACAAAATGATGGAATTTATTGAAATTAAATACCAGTTTATGTTGGAATTGCTTTTGAACAAAAAGAAATGGGTAATTGGTATTTCATTGGGATTGATGGTTGTATCCTTTTTTATTTTATCACACATGGGGGGAGAATTTATTCCCAAATTGGAGGAAGGAGATTTTGCGGTGGAAACCCGAATATTAACAGGCAGCAATTTATCTATGAGTATAGATGTTTCTAAAAAAGCGTCAAAAATACTAATGCGCAATTTCCCTGAAGTTGAAAGGGTAGTGTCCAAAATAGGTTCCGGAGAAATTCCAACCGACCCAATGCCGATAGAAGCCCAAGATTTAATGATTATTTTAAAGGACAAATCCCAGTGGACCAGTGCAGATAATTTTGACGAATTGGCGGAAAAAATGTCTGCCAAATTATCTGAAATTCCAGGTGTAAGTTTTGGTTTTCAATTTCCTGTACAAATGCGCTTTAACGAACTTATGACAGGTGCCAGACAAGACATTGTATGTAAAATATTTGGAGAAAATTTAGACAGTTTGGCCTATTACGCAAAGCAATTGGGCGCCATTTCTGAAACTGTAAAAGGCGCAACAGATTTATTCGTAGAGCCTGTTGGCGGTTTGCCCCAAATTGTCATTAAATACAATCGGCCTGTAATTTCACAATATGGAATCAATATTGAAGAAATAAACAACATTGTACAAACGGCTTTTGCGGGCAAAGTTGCGGGCAAGGTGTTTGAAGGTGAAAAAAGATTTGACTTGGTAGTTCGGCTCGAAAATGAAAATAGAAATTCATTGGCCGACGTTCAGGGGTTGTTGGTTCCACTCAAATCTGGAGACCAAATTCCATTGGAACAATTGGCCAAAGTTGAAATTGAGGATGGCCCAAATCAAATACAGAGAGAAGACGCAAAACGCAGAATTATTGTAGGGCTAAATGCCCGTGGTCGCGACGTGCAAAGCATTGTAGAAGAACTGCGCACCAAAACCGAAAAAGCCATGCAATTGCCTGTGGGTTATTATGTGACTTATGGTGGCGCTTTCGAGAACTTACAAGCTGCAAAAAAGCGATTGGGCATTGCGGTACCTGTTTCTATGTTGCTTATATTTCTTTTGTTGTATTTCGCATTTGGTTCCGTCAAAGATGGTTTGCTCATTTATTCCGCCATTCCTTTGTCGGCCATAGGTGGTGTATTGGCCTTGGTTTCTCGCGGTTTGCCTTTCAGCATATCCGCAGGCGTAGGTTTTATTGCACTATTTGGCGTCGCTGTTTTAAATGGGATTGTGCTAATTTCTGAGTTTAACAGATTGCGTTCTGAAGGCTGGTCTGATATCCGCAAAGTTGTAATTCATGGTACCAAAATCCGTTTGAGACCTGTGCTGATGACCGCTGCTGTAGCCTCCTTGGGGTTTTTACCCATGGCATTAAGCAATGGAGCCGGCGCTGAAGTGCAGAGGCCTTTGGCAACCGTTGTGATAGGTGGATTGGTAACTGCAACTTTTCTTACTCTTTTTGTACTTCCTATTTTATATATTCTATTCAATAAAACCAAAATTCAAATGAATTCCACAGTAAAAATCATGTTAATAATTGCCCTTTTTTCTTTCAGTAAAATGCAATTAAGTGCACAACAAAGTATAGATTTAAATCGCGCCATAGACAGTGCATTGGTCAATAATTTAAGTTTAAAAAATGAGTATTTGAATGTAAAATATTTTGAAGCCCTTCAAAAAACTGCATTTGATCCAGATGCAACGGTTTTTGAATCTGAATATGGGCAATTTAACAGTGTTTATAGAGATACACGGTTCACACTAAGCCAAAGCCTCTCTTTTCCAGTTATTTACAATCGCCAAAAATCTAGGTTGGAAACGCAATTGCAAATAGCTGAGGCGCAAGCAAAATACCAGAGTAGCGAATTAAAAAGGGAAGTTGAAAAAAAATATTATGCTATCACCTATTTACAACAAAAAGAAGATATTTTAAATAGGGCAGATTCTATTTATTCTATTTTGCTGTATGCTGCTGAATTAAAATTAAAAATAGGAGAATCCAACGTTATTGAAAGAGATTTTGTGAAAATGCAAAGATTTGGATCCGGAATGCAATTAAAACAGGTTGTGCTGCAAAAAGAAATTTTAATTTCACAATTTAAATTACTTATGAATACCCAATTGGCATACATACCAGAAAATCAATTTCTATTTTCTATACCCATCCCTAGTTTTTCGGATACCCAATTTATTCAAAGCCATCCCGCAGTAATGTTGGCCTTAAACCAACTTAAATCTGCGGTGCAAATAAAAAAATTGGAAGAGACACGGTATATACCAAAAGTAAATATAGGCTACAACAATATGAGCATTCAGGGATTTGGAGGCGACAACAGAAACTACACTTCAGGTTACCGATTTCAATCGGTTCAAATTTCAGTGGGCGTTCCCTTATTTAGGCAATCCATTTGTGCAAAAAACAAAGCATTGAACCTAGAAACCCGAAAGGCAGAAAACACAGTGGAGTATGCCAAAAAAGATTTAGCCCAACGCTGGGAAAAATGTTGGCTTGAATATGAAAATGCATTGTTCACTATGAATTGGTATCGAGATACGGGTATGGTTGCCGCGGACAGAATAACCCATGCTGCGCGCTTGCAATATATCTCGGGTGAGATTGACTATTTGCAATTTGCCACACTCTTTAACCAAACCCTTACCATTCAATCTGCAAAAGCAGAATCTGAATACAATTACAACCAATCATTAATAGAATTAAACGCACTTACAAACCCTTAACCAAAATGAAAAACCAAATTAAAATCGCAATACTCCTTGCTACATTGGGCGCGCAATGCACACCACAAAAAGCGCCTATTAATGAAGCACCCATTTCTAAATCCAACACCCTAGTGACTTTAACCGCTGCACAATTAAAAAACACTTCTGTTCGCATAGGAAAAGCCGAAAAGAAAAGCATATCTGCAACCCTTAAATTAAATGGAACCATAGATGTGCCGCCACAAAACATGGTATCTGTAAGTGCACCTATGGGAGGCTATTTAAAAAGGACCAAACTGTTGCCTGGAATGCCAATTCAGAGAGGAGAAGTAATTGCTACACTCGAAGATCCTCAATTCATTACCCTGCAACAAGATTATTTAATGAGCCGTGTTAGATTGAACATGTTGAAAGTAGAATATGAACGTCAAAAAGAATTAAATCAATCGAAAGTTGGGAGTGATAAAGTTTTTCAACAAGCTGAAATGGAGTATAAAAAAGAGAATATCACTGTAAAAGCATTGTCCGAAAAATTAAAAATTATTGGAATAAATCCAGATGCATTTACAGAAAACAGCATTTCCAGAATTATATATTTATACTCTCCTATTTCTGGATTTGTGAGTAAGGTAAATGTAAATATTGGAAAATATTTAAGCCCTACCGATGTACTTTTCGAATTGGTAAATCCCACCGATATCCATTTAAATTTAAAAGTTTATGAAAAGGATATTGACAAACTATATATAGGACAAAAGGCAACAACTTGGACTAATAATAAGCCGAATGTAAAATACAATTGTGAAGTTATATTAATTGGTCGCAATTTGGACGTTGACAAAACGGTAGAGGTACATTGTCATTTCGAAAAATACGACCCGGCCTTAATTCCTGGTATGTATATGAATGCAGAAATGAAGATGCAATTTACCGACTCCTATGTATTGCCCGAAAACGCAGTCATCAATGATGGCAACAAAAGCTATTGTTTTGTTCAAAAATCTGACAACACATTTGAATTGCTAGAGATCCAAAAGGGGATTTCCGAAAATGGGTTCACTGCAATTTCTCTATTGGAAAAGGGCAAGATAGAACCAATAAATTTTGTTGTGAATGGAGCTTATAATTTGTGGATGGTACTAAAGAATAGCGGAGAATAAAGTTTTGCCTTTTTTATTCAATTCAATCACAAAAGTTTAAAACTGACGTAAATTTGTAAAACGAATGAGAATCAATTCATTGTTGTTAAATCGTAAGTTATTGTATTTAGGACTATTGGTGGGTGCAAGTATTATTGTCATTCAAAGTTGCAAGCACACTGTTGGTGACTGCAAAGGCGGCGAAAGCAAAACATCCTCGGCAGGCGACAACGAGAGTCACAGCATGGGCGAAAATTGCTTAAAATGCCACAATGGAAAGGATGAAGCACCTTGTTTTACCCTTGGTGGTACTGTATATGACAGCGCTACTGTAGCTCCCAAAACTGGAGGAATCCTTAAACTATATACTGGACCCAATGGCACAGGCGATTTAGTAAAAACCATAGAAGTGGATGGGCGAGGTAATTTTTACACCTCAAAAACCATTAATTTTATCGGGGGCCTTTATCCATCCATTACCTCAAAATCTGGAAATACAAAATACATGGGTTCGCCTATACAAATAGGAACTTGCAATTCTTGTCATGGTGCAACTACGTCTAAAATCACGGTGAATTAACCTTACAAAATTATATGAAAATCAAATCATTCACTTTTAACCCCCTGCAAGAAAACACTTACGTGATTTGGTGCGAGGATACCCAAAATTGCGCCATTGTAGATGCCGGAAATTATGACAATGCGGAGAACAAAGAATTGCGCAATTTTATTTTGGAAAACAGTTTAATTCCTACCCTCCTTCTTGGCACTCACGCGCATATCGACCATATTTTTGGCAATTGGTATGTAAAACAGGAGTGGGATATTCCTTATTTATTGCACAGAGAAGACATTCCTATGCTGGATAGAAGCATTACCATGGCGGCCTTGTGGAATTTGAACTACACACCTTCTACCCTACCAGATGCTTTTTTAGAGGCAGGCCAAATACTGACGTTGGGTAAATGCGAATTGGAAGTGAGATTTGTACCTGGCCATGCCCCTGGTCATGTGATTTTTGTAAACCACGAAGATCGTTGGGTTATAGGAGGCGATACTCTTTTTAGGGGCAGCATTGGACGCACAGATTTGCCAGGCGGAAACCACCAATTGCTTTTGGACAAAATTACACAAGAGATTTTTACCCTGCCCGAAGATTATACCATTTTTAGCGGCCATGGACCAGAAACAAACGTGGGTTTTGAAAAAACCAACAATCCGTTTTTTTTAAGTAACCATTACGAATAATATCTTTCTTTTTAAACGACCTATCTTTTGCAAATTAGAAAAAATCTCGACTTTCTTGCAACCCTTTTCTTTGAAACTGGCGTGACCTATTGGGCTGTTAGTCCTGGGTCTAGGAATGCGCCTATTGTTGCGGCTTTTGTGCGTCACGGCGGTTTTGAATTACACAGTTTCCCAGATGAAAGATGTGCCGCTTTTGCAGCATTGGGTATGTCCCAAGCAACAGGTTATGCTTGTGGTGTAATCTGCACCAGTGGCACTGCAGTTCTCAATTTGTATCCTGCCATTTGCGAAGCTTTTTATCAACGCATTCCTATGATAGTGCTCACGGCAGACCGGCCTGAAGAATTGCTAGATCAATGGGATGGACAGACTATTCACCAAAATCAAATTTTCGAAAAACATATTTTAGAATCTTTTGAAACGCCCCAAAATCTTGGAGAAAAAGAATGCATTAAAGACCTAGAAAAGATTATTTATACCGCAGTAAAAACTTCTATTACACCCATTTTGGGACCCGTGCATATTAATATACCAATGCGCGACCCCATTTATGCGGGTATAAATGAACCTTTTTTTCAGCAAATGCCCGAAAAGCATTTTGTATTTGTAAAACCCATAGATACAAAACCTGATGTCGCTTTTTTAAGGGCAGAATTGACGCAATTTAGACGCATTTTAATTGTTGCAGGACAACATACAGCAGATGCGCATATGGAGCCTTATATGGCCAATATTGCATCAAAATTTCCCTTGCTTGCGGATATCACCAGTAATTTTTCTAAATTTGGAATGGATGGTTGGGAAATGGGCTTGCAAACCGTGGATGAAAATTTTGATTTACAACCCGAATTGCTAATCACCTTTGGCTTGTCCGTTACTTCTAAAAAATTAAAACAATTTCTGCGCAATTTCCCACCCGCAGAACATTGGCATATTTCTGCATCAGGCTTTACGGGTGACCCCTTTGGAAGCAATCCTGATACAAAAACAATAGAACCCATTTCGTTTTTTGAAACGGTATCTGAAATTGCTGAAATTGACAATTTTGATTATTTAAAAAGTTGGAATGATTTCGCGGAAAAAGGAAAAACAAATTACGCACCCCTCCAAATAAAGAACACCATTTATCTAACTGAATTTGAAATTGTAAGATCCATTTTAAAGCATTCCGACGAAACGGTTACCTTACAAATAGGCAACAGCATGGCCATAAGATATGCAGGCTGGGAAGGAAAAACAAATGCCGAAGTGCATTGCAACAGAGGGACCAGCGGCATAGACGGCACATTGAGCACTGCTGTGGGTTATGCACTTGCCAAACCCGACAAAAAAACCATTTGTGTGCTAGGCGATGTATCCTTTTTTTACGATTCCAATGGCTTGTGGACCGACCATTTGCCACCCAATTTGCAAATCGTTATCATCAACAATTATGGCGGAAAAATATTCAATTATATCGATGGACCCAATCAAGAACCTGCACTAATGCCATTGATACAAACACCGCACAAGTTTGACGCAGAGCATATTGCCGCGCATTTTGGCATTCCCTATTTTTCAAATACATTGCCTTTTATTGAAGAAAAATTAATAGAAGGATTGCTGCAAAATCAGTGTTGCATATACGAATATTTAATCCATGAAGACAAATAAAACCGCAATTATAGCAGGGGCCAGCGGCCAAATTGGCAACTACTTGCTCCATGATTTATTAGAATCAAAACAATATGAAAAAGTAATTGCTTTGGTAAGGAATCCTTTGGGTATTTCGCACCCAAAACTACAAGAAATAAAAGTTGATTTCACCAATCCAGATACATTAAAAATAAAAGCAGACGATGTTTTTTGTTGTTTGGGAACAACGATAAAAACGGCAAATACAAAAGAAAATTTTAAAGCCGTGGATTATGGCTATCCAATGGCATTGGCGCAGGCTACATTGGCATCTGGTGCTTCTCGTTTTTTTGTTGTATCTTCTGCGGGAACCAGCTTGGATTCTTCAATATTTTATGCAAAAGTAAAAGCTGAAATGGAAAGAGATTTACAAAAAATAGGCTTCAATGCCTTGTATATTTTCAAGCCCAGTATGCTTTTGGGACCCAGAAAAGAATTCAGGTTTGGAGAATTAATGGGTAAATTTTTTATGCAAATATTAGCCCCATTGATTCCTAAAAAATATAAAGGCGTACAAGCCAGCAAAGTGGCTGAAAGCATGTTGCATTGTGCAAATACATCTTCAGAAGGCGTGCATTTCATTGACAATGAGCAAATATTATCTTGCCCGTCCTTCAAATGAATTTTTCACATATTACGCGTTCTTCAGCCACTTACCCCAACAGGATTAGAATAGATTGGTGAGGCCATTTCAATTCATTTCAAATCCTTGTCGGCATTAGCGATCAAGAAGAAAAAACATCCGCCATACATAGTATTATCCTTGTGACCTTCGCCCTCGACCCGCCTCAGCGAGGGCGGAATTTGGGTTTAACGAAAGGAACTATTCGTTAGGCGAAACCTTTACAACCGCAAGAAGCCTAACAATTACCACTTTTAGAGTGTTGATAAATATTTTACTTTCATTTAATATTATAACAATTTCCGTTTATTAACTTAGTTTAACAATTTAAATTTATAAACTCATGCCTGACCATTCTTCTTGTATCGACAACAAACCGATGATGGAACTGAGTGGAACAAGCATTACTTCAGCAGAAAGTAAAGAAAGTTCGTTGACCCGTATTCTGGAAAACACAAACAAGAGTCCAATATTAAATTTTGCGTTTAGGCGTAAGTCCACGGTGAAGTACACCTAAAAGTGATTCAAAAAAGGAAATAAAGACACTTGTGTAAAATCAGATACCTTAATACAAGGTAAAGAACTCGCGTTCTCAAATCTATTATTAATGAATGGTTTTGAATATTTAAACGATGAATCGAAAAAGTATTATTTTATTAAATATTATTCTACATGCATAAATGGATATGATACTATTTTTACTTTGGGTATTTTTGAATATGTCGACACTTTAACTGCCATAAAAAAGCAGTTCAAATTTAACAACGCAAAAAATATTAATTTAAAATTAAAAGCATGAAATCATATAGAATTAATACGGATTAAAAATATTATAGTATTTGCATTAATTGAGAATATAGTTTATAAAAATATATGGAAGAATTATAACCTTCGATAAAAGGCATCGACTAACCGCACCGACCCAAAAGGCGGGGTGGCGCGTTCCAAAGACATCCGCCGCGGCGGATTGTGGTAAAAACCCCGCATTGGGGTAGCTGCCAACCGCTGCTACAAATGATTTCACTGACCATCATTCAAATCGTTATTTATACCTCTCCAAATCCCTTTTCACATCTTTTTCTTTCAAATCCTCACGTTTGTCGTAAGTTTTCTTGCCTTGCCCTACTCCTATTTCTATTTTAAACAATCCTTTTTCATTTTCAAACAAACGAATAGGAAACACTGTATACCCTTTGGTTTTGGCTTTTTTTGACAGCCTTACCATTTCCTTTTTGGTAAGCAGCAATCTGCGGTCGCGCATGGGTTCGTGTGTGGCAAAACTGGCCTGTTTAAACTCAGAAATGTGCATGTTTTTTAAAATTAAAATTTCGCCATCGAACAAACAATACGCATCGCCCATGTTCACGTTGTTTTGCCGAATCGCCTTCACTTCCGTGCCTTTCAGCTCAATTCCCGCTGAAAATTTATCTTCAATATGAAAATTAAATCCCGCTTTGCGGTTTACAATTTCTATCTTTTTATTTGGTGCCACTTTTAATCCTTTCTATCAATCTTTGCACTTTCTCTTTTTTTAATATTTTTTGCCCTTGCTTCCCTTCTGCTACAATCCTATCTCCCACTTTTACCCAAAAATCGCAATCGACATTGTTGCCTTCCAAACGATACAAAGTTGCGGTAATTTTTACAGTTTCTCCTAGCAGTGCCGGCGACTTGTGGTTGATATGTAAAAAAGTGCCAATGCCTTCCTCGTCATCTTCCTTGATGTTTAACACAAACTGTCTGCAAGCCCATTCCACATCTCTGCCAAGGGCAAATGTTCCGTAAAACGGATGAACCATACCCGTTTCAAATTCTGCCAAATCATTTTCACCCACGGTATGGGTTGTAAAAATGGAATCTCCGGTTTTATACTTTTGTTTGATTTTTCAAAAATAGAACAGTCTGGCCAATTTAAGTCAACAAAGCCAATTGTTCTTTCAATTCCCTGGGCTGAATATCACCATGCGAAGCTTCAAAAACACATTCGCCATTTTTTACCAACAACAATTGTGGCGATTGATGATACACAGAGAAATCATCCGCCATTTTGTTAGACAAACCTCGGTGCTTCAATAAATCCAAAAAATAACATTCAACATCCTGGTAAATTTCTGCGTCGGCAGAATTTAACCGATTCAAAGCCATGCTGCTAATGGCGCAGCGTGTGCTATGCTTAAAAAACACCACAGGTCTACCGAAGGAACCTTTTACGGCTTCTTCAAACTGCGATTCACTTTCGAGTTGAATCCAAGGGTGACTCATTTTCTTTCTACCATTCCGTGATTCGCTTGACCAACTGTTGGGCAACGGTCCTTTTTACGGATTCCGCAACCAATTGCAATTGTCATTAAAAATACCACGGCGAGAATTACATTTGCTTTTTTCATGATTAATAATACTTACTGCAAAATTAACGAATTCCATGCCAAATTTATTTTCATGGAAGTGTCATTCTATGAATTGGACAGTATAAAGGACATAAAGGTTGCACCTAGCCGCAAAATGATGGAAGAATTTATGCCCATTTTTACTGAACATAACAAATGCAAACCAAAGGCTGTCAAAAAGTTACCTACGTGGGTAGAAAAAAGATGCATTTTTGCCAATCGGCCTTTTGAACAATGCACTGCAGAAGAAATTGCCAATTACAGAAGTTCAAAATTTTCCGATTTTCATATCTTATCGCTAACCGGCGGCATGGGAGTGGACGATGTGGCGTTCGAAAAAAACGGAAATAGGGTAACAAGTTTGGATCCTGATAGCTGCTTAAATGCCCTTTTCGAGTTCAACGCTGCCAAATTAGGCGCTAAAAACATTCAACGCTTCACCACAACAGCCGAAGAATTTTTGGCACAAAACCAAGCCACATACCAAATGGTATTTATTGACCCAGATAGGCGCACAAAGGCACAAAGGGCTACTTCCAATATTGCAGATTACAGTCCCAATATTTTTGAATTGTACAAAACATACCAAATGGTAGCTCCCATTTGGCTGTTAAAATTAAGTCCAATGACCGATATAGATTGGCTGCACAATCAATTTGCAGATAAAGTAGATCTTGAGGTTATCTGCACCCCCAATGAGGTGAAGGAAATTATGCTCACTTTATCCAAAGAAGCTCGGGGTTTAAATACTTATGTTGTCGTGGACAACGGCCTAGTAAGCAAATGGGATGGAAACGGTGCAATCGACTATGAAAAGGTAAGCGAGAATGTATTTTTTGAACCTGCACCAGGTATTCTCAAATGCAATTTCCAACGCCATATGGAAACGATTTTTCAAATGAAAGCGTTGAACAAATACCACACCTTTTTTATGGGAAATGCATTACTGCCGCGCTGGTTGGGACGAAGTTTTCGTTTGTTGGAAACCATCGAAGGCAGTTTGGGCGCAATTCAAGCACGATTGAATGCCTTGGACATTAAACAGGCCAACATAACTGCGCGCAATTTCGTGCTAGATGCAGTGGAAACCCGCAAAAAATTGAATTTAAAAGACGGCGGTGAAATCTATATATTTTTTACGGGCAAAATACAAAAAGTCTGCTATGTGTGCCGCAAATATTAAGATTTTTTATCGTTATTGGCGCGCACTACATATTTTTCCAAAGCGGACATCATACTAGGAGAATCTGCTGTAGGGGCAGGAATATCCAAAATAAGATTGTGTTCTGATACGGCTAGTTGTGTGCTGCTGCCAAACCCCGAAATCCGGGTTTTGCTTTGGATAAAATCTGGAAAGTTGTCGTACAGGGATTTGATATCGGCAGGACTAAAGAACACCAAAATGTCATAAAACACTTCCTTCAAATCACTTAAATCGCTGCTTACCGTTCGGTAAATGATGCATTCCGTAAAATTCATTTTGTTTTTGGTAAAGAATTCAGGAATCGTAGGTTTGCGTATGTCAGAGCAAGGGAATAGGTATTTTTCTTTGGAATGGTTTTTACACAAGGCCAAGAAATCTTTTTCGGTTCCTTTGCCATTGAACATTTTGCGCTTGCGGGCCACAATATATTTTTGCACGTAGTTAGAAACCGATTCGTTGATACTGAAATATTTCGTATCTGGCGGCATTTCCACTTTCATTTCCCCTGCAATTTTAAAAAAATTGTCCACTGCGTTTTTAGAATTGAAAATGATGGCGGTGAAATCCATAAAGGAAACTTTTTGTTTTCTAATCTCACGCGGCGTAAGTGGCTCTATGTGAATAAAAGCCCTAAAATCAATTTTAAGTTTATGTTTTTTGGCAAAATCCTCATACACATTTTTTCCTGCTTCTGGCTGCGGCTGGGTGATGAGAATGCTTTTAACTTTAATTTCTCTTTCGTTCATGTGTTGCTATAAATTCGAAACAATGCTGTAATCAATACAGCATGGGGGAGAATTTCGAAGGCGCAAAAATACAAAATACCTGACAAAGAAATACCACTTTCTCGAATGATTCCTAAAAACTCAATACAAATGCGAACCGAAATCCATACTGTAACTGTAATGGCAACAACTAAAGCTACATTTACATTGGCCAACAAAGAGGAATTATAGTACGCCATTCCGACAAAAGGAAACAATAAAAGTGAAAACCCTAGGTCAATGTTAATTTGCCTTTGGGTTTGTGAACGTGCTAATGCGGATATATTGAGGATAAAAGATTCTAGAATTTGTAAAAAATAAATCGCAACCCGCCAAACCAAGATTGCCAGTAACATCAAAATGTAAAAAACAATGCTATTTAAACTGGTGTATCCCGAATATACAACGATTACCACTGCAGCTTGGGCCAATACCATAGTGGAAATAATTCCTGCAACCACGGATCCACTTGTAAATGTGAGACCGCTGTATGCAATCAACTCCCTAAAATGGTAGCTATTAAATAAACTGCTGAGCCTCAACTGCATTTGGTTAGGAAAAGCATTTCTAAAATAAACCAGCAAGCCCAAAACAAGGATGATGGTAATAAAAAACCAAAATTTACCCAAACCCCGTCGGATATAGTTTTCCTTTAAAAAAGGATCGTACGGATCTACAATTTTGCCGTGTTTTACTGTCGGAGGGTGAATTTGTAACTTTTCGGCCAACTGCATTCGCAAAGAATCGTTGCGCATGCTATCCATGAAAGGAGTGCTAAAATAGATGCCTTTCTTTTTGACGGTATCCATATATAATGTTTTGGGCTTTTCTGCTGGCCGAATCCCGGGCTGCGCATTTGCAGCCGAAAAAAGCAACAACCCAAATGTAAATATGAGAATAAAATGCCTCAAAATGAATTGCTAATGCCGAAATGAAACTTAGAATTGTTCAACGCTAAAGGTTGGGTATTTGTTTTTCCAACGGCCCAAATAATTTGCAAAATACCTGC